>Ga0315903_10000733_pt1 | contig 49038 bp, 36 predicted proteins | sample LakEriMetagenome_7_FD_203524 | JGI IMG/M metagenome (GOLD analysis project Ga0315903, IMG submission 203524) | Freshwater fungal communities from buoy surface, Lake Erie, Ohio, United States - Buoy 2 MA119 | ecosystem: Environmental > Aquatic > Freshwater > Lake | place: USA: Lake Erie, Ohio... | reverse complement strand
GCCCGCCGGGACGGCGCACCGACACGTCGGCGTCGATGGTGAGTCGCTCCCGCGATACCGGATCGAAGAGGGTGGACCGGGTGAACGATGTGACGAGGCTCGCCTCCAGAGGTTCGATGAATCGCTCGCCGTAGTGATGCTCGATCGTCGCTCCCACCCGATCCGCGTCCTCGGGGCGGAGACGACCATCGACGAGACCGGACTCCCATCGTTCCTTCGCGGTCATGTCGCGCAGGCCCCGCAGTTTCACTTCGATGAACGACGCAGTGGCGGGCGAGTCCGAATACACCCGCTCACGCACTTTGAAACGACGACGGCGCCCCATCCTGTGGTCGCGGAACGTGCGCAGGTCGGCGGTGTCGAGGTACGTGGTGTCGTAGGCGAAGCTGCGCGCTCCCCCCATCTCGAGGACCCTCACCCCCGCGCCGAGGCCGTTCACGAGGCGGGGCAGGAGCGACACGGGCACGATGTACTTGGCGTCAAACCGGCGCAGGAGCGCCGCCGCCCCGTTGAGGGTGGCGAGGTCGACGGGCTGGAGGCCCCCGAGCAGGGTCACCGGGTGCTGAGGCGCACGTCGAGGCGCATGGTCTCGCGGACGAAATCGATCTCCTGCACCACGAGCTGGCGGACCTTCCCACCCACCCGTTCCTCGACGACCCGGCGCAGCTCCGCCTCGTCGGTGATGATGCGGTCGAGTTCGATGCGCAGCCGCTGGTACTGCTGGTGCACGAGCAGTCGCGGGTGGTCGAAGATGTACATGGTCGCGAGCAGGAGGCCCGAGAACACCACCTTCACCTCGGTGGTGAGGCTCGGCAGACCCATCATGAGACCGATCACCAGGGAGACCATGGTGAAGCCGATCTCGGCCTGGGTGGACTCGTCCGAGCGCAGACGCACGATTGACAGGACGGCGAAGAGCCCGAACCCCACCCCCACATTGAGCACGGTCGAGGCTGTGAGCGCCGCCGCGACGGTGAAGAGGCTCACGTTGAAGGCCACGAAACCGATGGCGGCATCACGTCGGCGATAGCGCCGGAAATAGATGAAGTAGGCCAGGATGACGATGGACACGAGGTTCATCGAGAAGTTCCTGATGAGGTCCGAGACGACGAGATCGGTCATGGTGTTCCTTCGTGCCCGCGCCGACTGCACGGCGTGCTCGGCGAGACTAGTTCCTCCGGCGCCGTAGCATCCGTGGTCATGGTCCGACTGGGTGCGTCCACGAGTGCCGTGGCGGTGGCGTGCATCGCGCTCACTGCCTGCGGATCGGCGGATTCCGCGGGCCGGGGCGCGGACGCCGCGACCGTCGTCGTGAGCGAGGTTCACTGGGGTGATCCCGGTGACGTCGCCGAGAACGAGTTCATCGAGGTCGCGAACCTCGGCGACTCTCCCGCCCGCATCGGTGGCTGGTGCATCACGGAGGTGGACTTCTGCTTCGAGAAGGGAACGCTCCTCCCCGCCGGCGCCCACCTGGCCACCCCGGCATCGGCGTTCGGCTCGGGCCTCTCGGACGGGGGCGAGCGTCTCGAACTGGTCGACTCCGACGGCCGCATCCGCGACGTCGTTGCTTACGACGACCGCGATCCGTGGCCCCGCTCCGCCGACGGTCTCGGGGACTCGATCCATCGCCTCTTCCCGGCGCGCACGGGCGAGCGAGCCGAATCATGGCAGGCCGCCCCCCCCTCGCCGAACGAGGCCTTCGATCCCTCGACCCGGCTCGCCCCTCGCGACACATCCGGTCTGTCCTTCTCCGAGATCCACTACGAGGACGTCTCCCTGTCGGCCCGGCGCCGATTCGTCGAACTGGTGAACGCAGGCTCCACTCCGGTGAATCCCGCCGGCTGGTGCGTCCGGGAATTGGATCGCTGTTTCGAGAAGGGATCCGTCGCTCCGAACGGGCTGCTCGTGGTCGACGATGCCCGCACCGTCACACGGCTCGCCACGACGGAGGTGCTCACGCTCGTGCGCCCGGACGGCTCGGTGGCCGAGACGATGTACTGGGACACCCGGGGTCTGTGGCCGGCATTAGCCGACGGCCACGGGCATTCCCTCCAGCGTCGTGATCCGAGTCTGCGCACGATCGAGATCGGGAACTGGGTCTCGGCGCCGCCCACCAAGGGCAAGCCGAACACCGGGGCCGGGGCCGGGTTGCTGCCGACGGTGACCGCGAGCAGCCACTCCGTGTCGCCGGCGGCTCGAACGGACATGCGCGTCGTGGCCCGGGCCGTCGACGTCGACTCCGCCCGCCTCGTGTGGCGGGTGGGCTTCGGCAAGGAACAGACCGCCCCCATGGTCCATGACGGCAGCGGTCGCCTGACCGGCACGATCCCCGGTCAAGAGGCCGGGGCGCTCGTGCGCTACCGGGTGGTGGCGACGAACGCGAACGGCGAGGGCGCCTGGCCGCGGCGCGGCGCCGGGGAAAACTGGGACGGCACGGTGGTGGCCGCGTCCTCCGACAGTCCTCTGCCGATCCTGCAATGGTTCATGGCGGACGCCGAGTACAAAAAGGCCTACTCCGACCGCTCCCTGTACCGCGACGAGGGGTATCCGGCCGTGTTCGCCTGGAAGGGCGAGATCATGGACAACGCCTCCATCCGCATCAAGGGCCAGCAATCGAGGAACAACGCGAAGAAGAAGTGGAAGGTGTCGCTCGCGCCCGGCGACCGCTGGGAGTCGTCCGATCTCGCCGGCGCAGTGAACGAGTTCTCTCTCCACTCGGCGACCACCGACAAGTCCTACGTGCGCGAGGTGCTCACGAGCGACCTGCAGCGGATGTCGGGCGGCACGTGGCAGCAGGTGTTCCCCCTGCGCCTCGAGAAGAACGGCGAGTTCTACGGTCTGTACCTCTACAGCGAACAGACCGACGGCAGATGGCGCGAGAAGCAGGGGTGGAGCGACGACACGATCGTGTACAAGGGCGAGCAGTCGACACGACTGTCGGCCACCGATCTGCGCCTGTCGCGGGCCGAACTCGCCCGTCGCTATACCGTCAAACCCCAGGGGTCCTCCCACGACGAGCTCGTCGACCTCATCCTCACGATCGCCCGGATGACCGCCGAGAAGCGACTCGCCTTCGCCTATGAGCGTCTCGACATCCCCCAGATCGTCGACACCATCGCCGTCATCCGCGTGGCCCAGCACTACGAGGTCCAGCACAAGAACCACCTCTACGTCCTCGATCGCTCCGACATGCGGTGGAGGTTCGTCGCCATCGACCACGACCTCAATTTCGGCAGGCGCTGGCTGAACGCATGCGGCTCTTTCTGCGACGAGGTCGGCATCGTCGACAACTTCGAGTACATGGCCGGGAACCAAATGACCCGTTTTCTCATGCGCATCCCCGAACTCCGCGCCATGGTCGACCGCCGCACCCGCACCCTCGCCGACCTTTACTTCGCCCGGGGCCTCGTGGAGCGCCGTGTGGCCGAACTGGCGCGACTCATGGGTGCCGACGCCGCCCTCGACCGACGCGCCTGGGGCTCCTACGGCGAACGCCAGACCATGGAACAGGCCCAGCAATTGCTCCTGCGCTCATATATCGGTCCGAAACGCGAGCAGTTGCTCGGACCGGACAGCCCCCTCCCTCCCGCCCAGGACCCCACCGCCTTCACGGATCTGAAAATCGACGGACTCACGGTGACGAACACCGGCAGAACCGCGGTCGACCTGTCGGGGGTGCGCCTCGAAGGCCTGCCCTCACCCGTCCCCGCCGGTGTCGTGCTCAATCCGGGACAGAGCGTCATCTTCGAGACCGACCGGGTCCCCGACGCCGGTCGACCGGTGTCCACCCGCACCGTCCCTTCCACCCTGAGGGTGTGGCTACCGCCGCGCTGACACCCGATTGCGGGTGCGTCCCGCCGGCCTCTCACCCGTCCCGTTCATAGGATGACGAGATGCGCCCCACCGTCCGCCGCACCGCCGCCGGCGTCGTTCTCGGTTCGCTCATCGCCTCCGGATGCGTGTTCGGTGACGACCCGGTGTCACTCGACGACCTCATGCCTCTCCAGGTCGCCGTCACCGAGATCCACTACTCGGACCCGGCCGACAACCCCGACAACGCGTTCATCGAACTGCACAACTCGGGCGAGAAGAAGGTTTCGATCGGCGGCTGGTGCATCGACGGCGTCGACTTCTGCTTCGAGAAGGGCACCGTCCTCGCCCCCGGGCAGTTCCTCGCCACTCCGGTCTCGGCGCTCGGGTCCGGTCTCTCCGGTGCCGGCGAGAAACTCGTGCTGCGCGACCCCGAGGGAAGCGTGCGCGACGAGGTGGAGTACGCCGACCGGACCCCGTGGCCCGACAGCGCCGACGGGGTCGGCGATTCTCTGCAGCGTCTCCTGCCCGCGCGCACGGGTTCGGATCCCGGCTCGTGGTTCGCCGCGCCCCCCACCCCGAATCTCGCCGGGGATCCCGCCAGCCGTCTCGCGCCCGTCATCGATCCGGGCCTCGCGATCTCGGAGATCCACTATCACGACGCCACCGACGACCCGACGAAGACCTTCATCGAATTCGTCAACGCCTCGTCCGCGCCCGTCTCGCCGTCCGGATGGTGCCTGGCCGAGTCGGGTCATTGTCTGTCAGGTGAGCCCGTCCCAGCGGGCGGGTTCATCGTCATCGACGACCGCACCGCCACCGCGGCCCTGGGCTCCGGCGGGGGAACCCTCACCCTGTTACGACCCGACAATTCCGTCGCAGAGATCGTGCGCTGGGACAATCGGGGGCACTGGCCCTCTCTCGCCGACGGTTTCGGACACTCCCTGCAGAGGCGCGACGTCCGCCTGCGCGCCGTCGAGCCGGGCAACTGGGGTTCGGCCGAACCCACGCGCGGAGAAGGCAACACCGTGACCGGAACCGGGATGCTGCCCCTCGTGGTCACCTCCACCCACACCGTGTCGCCGGCCGCCGGAGTCGACATCCCCGTCACCGCCTCCCTGCGCGACGCCGACTCGGCGACGCTCCTGTGGCGCACCGGGTTCACCAAGGAGAAGTCGCTGCCGATGTCCGTCACGGACGGAGTCGCCTCGGCGACGATCCCGGGACAGAAGGCCGGAACCCTCGTGCGCTACCGCGTGGTGGCGACGAACACGAACGGGGACGGCACCTGGCCCCGCCAGGGAGCGGGTCCCCGCTGGGACGGCACCGTCGTGGCCTCGCCCGCCGAGACGCCCCTGCCGGTACTCCAGTGGTTCATGACCGACGAGGACTTCATCGAAGCCTCCCGCGACCGGGAACTCGGCGGCGACGAGGGATACCCGGCCGTGTTCGCCTGGAAGGGCGAGATCATGGACAACGCCACCGTGCGCATCAAGGGTCAGCAATCGCGCGGCAACACGAAGAAGAAGTGGAAAGTGGCCCTCGCCGCCGGGGACCTGTGGGAGTCACCCGACCTCGCGAGCCCGGTCAACGAGTTCGCCCTGCATTCGGCCACCACCGACAAGTCCTTCGTGCGCGAGATCCTCACGAGTGACGTGCAGGAGGTCGGCGGCGGCATGCGCCAGCAGATCTTCCCCCTGCGCCTCGAGAAGAACGGTGAGTTCTGGGGTCTGTACATCTACCAGGAGCAGACCGACGGTCGCTGGCGCGCGAAGTACGGATTCTCCGAGCGCGCGATCGTCTTCAAGGGCGAGAAGACATCCACCGCGCGCCTCGCGCACCTCAACATGCCGGTCGAGGAGTTCAACCGCCGCTACAACCGGACCACCCAGGACTGGACCGAGAGCCGAGATGAGATGCGCGATCTCATCCGCACGGTCAACGACCCGAACGAACAGCGACTCATCCGCTTCGCCTACGAGCACATCGACATCCCCCAGGTGGTGGAGACGCTCGCCGTGATGAAGGTCGCCCAGCACATCGAACTGGAGCACAAGAACCACGTCTACGTGCTCGATCCCGAGGACGGTCGCTGGCGGTTCATCGCCATCGACCACGACCTCAATTTCGGTCGTCGCTGGCGCGGGGCCTGCCAGTCCTTCTGCGAGGACGTCGAGGCCTCCACCTACATGAACTACATGCAGAGCAACATGTTCACCCGCATCTTCATCGAGATTCCCCAGTTCCGCCGCATGCTCGACCGGCGCACGAAGACAATCGCTGATGCATTCCTCGCCGAGGGAGTACCCGAGAAGCGCATCGCCGAACTGGCCCGCCTCATGACGGCGGACGCCGCCCTCGACCGCAGGAAGTGGGGAAGTTACGGCGAGCGTCAGTCGATGGAGCAGGCCCAGCGCATCCTCGTCTCGCGCTACATCGAGGGGCGGCGCGCCCAGTTCGTGACGGGCACGCGCATCCTGCCCGCGAGTCAGACGGCCGACGCCGAGAAAATGTTGAAAGTGGACGCCACCACGCTGACCGTGACGAACACCGGGAAGACGACGGTGGACCTCTCCGGCATGGAGTTGGCCGGACTTCCCGCCCGGATCCCGGCCGGGGTCGTCCTCAACGCCGGGCAGAGCGTGACGTTCGAGACCTCACGGATACCCGACGCGGGGCGTCCGAAGAATTCCGGACTGCTGCGGGTGTGGCTGCCCGGTGCGCCCGCCCGCTAGCCAGGCACCGGAGAACCCGGTCGTTCAGCCAGCGGTGCAGTCGGTGAAGACGGCGGTGAGGTCGGCGAATGCTTCGCTGTCCTGGTCAGCCACGAGCGCAGCCTGAAAGGCCTCGGAGAGACGGTCCTTCCCCATGTCGGTGAAGCCGGTGCGCAGGCAGTCCGCCTGCTCGTCGGTCACCTCGTCACCGCCGGCGAAGGTGGTGACAAGGAGCTCGACGAGCTGGTCTTCGGCGAGGCAATCGAGCAACAGCGACATCATCTCGGCCTCCATGCCGGCGGCGCCGGCGGAGTCGAGGGAATCGAGCAGGTCGTCCCCGGTCTTGCCCGCGGCGATGCCCGCCTCCACGGCGCTCGCACGGTCGGCATCGGCGAGGATTCCCTTCGCCATGCACCGGTACTCAGGTGTGCCGACCCCGATGGCCCCGAGTTCGTCGCCCGAGTCCACCTGGGACTTCTCGAGCGCCGCGACGAGGGCGTCCTCGGTGGCACCTCCCCCACCGGAACCACCGCACGCAGCGAGGGGCAGCGTCACCAGAGCAACGAGCAAGGACATACGACGGATGTTCATGGGGAATTCCTCCGGGAATCGACCGTAACAAAGCACGAGGGGCCGGGCGGTGACCCGCCCGGCCCCTCGCAGGGACTGATTCAGTCGGTGATCAGGCGATGCGCGGACGGCGCACGAGCGCCAGGGCACCACCGGCCACGAGCAGCAGACCCGTCACCACGAGGAACATCGAGTTCGCACCGGTCGAGGGCAGGTAATCCGCCACGGAGAAGGTCGCGTCCGCACAGATCGTCGGCTCGTCACCGAGGTTGTCGTCGCTGTCCACGTCATCCCAACCGCCCTCAATGTGCGTGCACCACAGCTCGGCCTCGACGTTCACCGCGAACTCCCAGAAATCCGGCGCTCCGGTGAGGGCGAGAATGTCCTCCACCGTTCCGGCCGGATCGGTGATGGCGAAGCGCGCGACCGCCACGGGGTCGTTTCCACTCTCGTCCTCACGACTCACGACCATCGAGTACTCACCGTCCACGTGCTCGACCACGCCGAACTGGTTGAACCACTCCGTACCCTCGTAGTAGTCGTTGGTGGGAACTCCCTGCAGGTCGGCAGAAGTATTCACGCCCTCGGTCACCGTCACGGTTCCGGACGGCAGATCGATGTTCCACATCTTGCCCACGCAGTAATCCCAGATGACGAGGTGTCCGTAGCCGGATCCTAGGAGGTTGCAGAGGTCGATGTCGGCGCCGTTGCCAGCCGTGCTGATGACGATGTCCTCACTCAGGTCGATGACTGCTGCAGATGACGAGGTTCCATCGTCATCGATGGAACCGATGCCGGTGATGACAGCCGTGCTGTCGACCTCGGTGCCGATGAGATAATGGGCCGTCGCGGTCTTGATGTTGGTGAACATGTGCTCACCGTCATCTTCGCCCACATCGGTCACCGTGGGATTGGACAGATCGGCGATGGCATAAGCCTCGACACCGTCCTCCGAGTTCCACAGCACGTGCGTGCTGGTGATGGCGATCGGGCCGTTGTCGTCGTCGCCTTCCGACTCGGTCGCCGCCGCATAGTCATTGTCGGTGGTGAGGGTGGTGATGCTGAAGTTGTTGGTGGGGGCCGCCGACGCGATCCCGACGGTGCCCACCATGAGGGCCCCCGCCGCGATGCTGCCGAGGGCCGCCATCCGGATGTATGAGTGTTTCATGGCCGAGAACGGACCATAAGAAGAGACGGCATGGACGTTCGGTCCACAGCATGCACGGCTACGAATTGGCACTCCCAACGGGATTCGAACCCGTGCCGCCACCTTGAGAGGGTGGTGTCCTAGGCCACTAGACGATGGGAGCCTGAGGGCTTCACAGGGTACCCGCCCCGTGCGGTCGTGACACGAAGCAGCACAGGGACGGACCGGCTTCACATCAATGTGGTTGGGGAACAAGGACTCGAACCCTGAATAACTGGACCAGAACCAGTTGTGTTGCCAATTACACCATTCCCCAGTGCGCCCTTGATTCTAGCGGTCATCCCCCGCGACGCGACCATGGGTCCCGGCCGGTTCTCGGCAGTCTCACCCCGTGATGTCGAGCAGCCGCGAGAAGCCGATGAGCCGACCCGCGGCCACCCCCACGGCCTCCCGCATCGAGTGGACCCCCGACCACAGGATCCGACCCGGCGTGACGGCCGCGCCCCGTGCCGCAAAACCCAGCTCGCGGGCCGAGAGCACCGATCGCGGGAGGTGCCAGGAGTCCGAGACGATGAGGAGGCGCGATAGCCCCTCGGCACGCAGCGCGGGAGCCAACAACTCGAGCGATCCGAACGTGGATCGACCTGCATCCTCGGACAGAATCGATGCTGAGGGAACCCCACGGTCGAGGAGCCATCGCCGCGACGCGGCGGCCTCCGTGAATCGATCGCCCTCCTGCTTGCCTCCGGTCACCGCGATGAGCGGCGCCCGGCCGTCACGCCAGAGATCGAGGGCGGCCTGCAGACGTCCCTCGAGAAGTGGCGAGGGCACACCGTCATACTGGGCGGCACCCATGACGACGATGACGTCGGCGGACTCGTCCGAGGTTTGCGCGCCGACGAGCACGTTCCCCACGATGACGATCGACAGATAGACCGTCATCGCCAGCACCACGGCGACCGTCCACGCCGCGATGCTCCGGATCAGGGTCATGATCCGTCTCAGTCCAGGCGTCCGAGCGCAGAACGGAGCCGGGCGAGGGATGCCTCGCGGCCGAGCACCTCGATGCTCTCGAACAGCGGCGGTCCCACGCTGCGGCCGGTGATCGCCACCCGCACGGGGGCCTGGGCCTTGCCGAGTTTCACCCCGGTGCGCTCGCACCAGGCATCCAGCACTCCCTTGATCGCCCCCGCGCTCCACTCACAGTCGACAAGCCCGCCCGCCATGTCGACGAGCACGGCGCGGGCGAATTCGGCCGACATCGCCTTGTCCCAGGATGCGTCGTCGAGGGGTGCATCCGGGAGGAAGAGGAAGTCGACCATCGCCGGCACCTCGCCGAGCACGGCCACCCGGGTCTGCACGTGCGGCGCGATGGCGGTGAAACACTCCGCGTCGAAGCGCGACGCCGGCCACAGATCGGTGGCAGCGAGCACCGGAGCACAGGCGTCGATGAATCCGGCCGGGTCCATCATGCGGATGTAGTCGCCGTTGAAGGAAAGCAGCTTCTTCACGTCGAAGTACGCCGGCGAGTGGTTGACGTCCTCGAGACGGAACTCTGCGACGATGCGTTCCCACGGGACAATCTCGGTGTCACCAGCCGGCGCCCATCCGAGCGTCATGAGGTAGTTCACCATCGCCGCCGGCAGGATGCCCTCGTCGCGGTACTGCTCGAGCGCCACCTTGTCGCGGCGCTTCGAGAGCTTCTTGCGCTGCTCGTTGACGAGCACCGGCACATGGGCCCACACCGGCGCCGGCTGACCGAGTGCCCGCCACAGCATCTGCTGCTTCGGGGTGTTCGGCAGGTGCTCCTCGGCGCGCACCACGTGGGTGATCGCCATCTCGATGTCGTCGACCACGTTGGCGAGCAGGAACATCGGCGTGCCGTTGCCGCGCAGGAGGACAAAGTCCTCGATGGTGTCGTTCGAGAACTCGACCCGGCCGCGCACCAGGTCCTCGACGACGGTGACGCCCTCGGGCACGCGGTAGCGCAGCACCCGGCCCGGGCCGGGCTCAAGTTCCCGGTCGCGCGAGTACCCGTCGTAGCCCTGACGACCGGACTCGCGTGCCCTCTCCTGCACCTGCTCGGGTGTGAGGTCGCACCAGTAGGCGCGTCCCTCCCTCCACAGGCGCATGGCGGCCTCGACATGGAGCGGGGCATTGGCGGACTGGAAATGCGGCCCCTCGAATGCCGGCGACGAGGAATCGATCCCCAGCCAGGCGAGCGCGTCGATGATGCCGCGCGTCCACTCGGGGCTGTTGCGCGACTCGTCGGTGTCCTCGATGCGCAGCACGAAGGTGCCGCCCGTGCGCTGGGCGAGGGCCCAGTTGTACAGAGCGGTGCGCGCGCCGCCCACGTGGAAGAACCCCGTGGGCGAGGGGGCGAAGCGGTACCGCGGAGCGCCGGTCATGTTCAGGCGCGCAGTCGTTCCGCGTCGAAGCTCATCACTCCGGCGGGGTCCGACGTCACGGCCGCCTCCAGTCCGAGCACCTGGGGCACGATCTGTTCGCCGAAGAACCGCGCCGTGGCGACACGCGCCTCGCGGAAGCCGGCGTCGAGGGATGCGTCGTCGGCGGCGACCATCGCCGCGTCGAGCATGTATCCGCCGGCGACGAGCACCGACATCATCCGCAGGTACGGAGTGGCTCCAGCCAGCACCGCCACGGGGTCGGCGGCTCGGGCCATGATCCAGTCGGTGGCGCGGCGCACCGCCGCCCCGGCCTCGGCGAGGGCGCGTCCGGCGCCCGCGAGAACGTCCGAGTCGGCGGCCCGGCGCGCGGCATCGTCGACCTCAGCGAGCACGGCCGCCACGACGGCACCGCCCCGCAGACCGATCTTGCGCCCCACGAGATCCATGGCCTGGATGCCGTTCGTGCCCTCGTAGATCGTGGTGATGCGGGCATCGCGGGCGTGCTGGGCGACGCCGGTTTCCTCGATGAAGCCCATGCCCCCGTGCACCTGCACGGCGATACCCGTCAACTCGACGGCCATGTCGGTGCACCAGCCCTTCGAGAGCGGCGTGAGGAAGGCGGCGAGGTCGGCGGCGCGCTCGCGCGCGGCCGGGTCGGGGTGGTGGGCGGCGATGTCGAGGCACGCGGCGTTGCGATAGATGAGACGGCGCATGGCCTCGTTCGTCGACTTCATGGTGGCGAGCATTCGGCGCACGTCGGGATGATCGACGATGGGGGACGACTCCCCCGCCCGTGCGCCCGGGGCCCGGCCCTGGCGACGCACCTCTGCGTGCGCGAGCGCCTGCTGGTAGGCGCGTTCGGCGAGGGCGAGACCCTCGAGACCCACGCCGAGGCGGGCCTGGTTCATCATCGTGAACATGTAGGCCATGCCGCGGTTCTCCTCGCCCACCAGCCAGCCGACGGCACCACCATCGTCGCCGAAGGAGAGCACGCAGGTCGGGCTCGCCTTGATGCCCATCTTGTGCTCGATCGACACACAGGTGACGTCGTTGCGATCACCGAGCGAGCCGTCGGGGTTGACGATGAACTTCGGCACGATGAAGCACGAAATGCCCTTCGTCCCGGGGGGTGCGTCCGGAGTGCGCGCGAGCACGAGGTGCACGATGTTGTCCGCCATGTCGTGCTCGCCGAAGGTGATGTAGATCTTCGTCCCCGTGATGAGGTACGTGCCGTCGTCGCGGCGCACCGCGCGGGTGCGCACCGCCCCGACGTCGGATCCAGCGTCGGGTTCGGTGAGGTTCATCGTTCCCGTCCACTCTCCCGACACCATCCGGGGCAACCACGTCATGCGCTGCACTTCGTCGCCGTGGTGGAGGATGGCGTCGATCGCCCCCTGCGTGAGCAACGGCGCCATCGCGAGGGCCATGTTCGTGGAATTCATGATCTCCTGGATGGCGATGTTCACGAGCCACGGGAACCCGCCTCCGCCGTAGCCCGGGTCGAAGGCCACCGCGCCCCATCCGGCCGCGACGTAGGCGGCATAGGCCTCGGCGAACCCGGGCGGCACCGACACGCTGCCGTCGGGGTTGCGCACGGATCCGACGCTGTCGCCGACGGCGTTCAAGGGCGCGAAGGTCTCCTCGAAGAAGCGGGCCGCCTCGGCCACGAGGTCGTCCACCATCGAGGCGTCCACGGACGCGAACGCGGGCAGGGACATGATGGTGTCGAGGCCGCCGACGGCGCGCAGGACGAAGGAGATGTCGGTGAGCGGGGCCGAGTATGGCGTCACGACACGAGTCCCGTGAGGGCGCGCCATGCCCCGGCGGCGCGGTTCGCCACCTGTTCGGGCGTCATCCGCAGTGTCGACTCGGGGACCATGTCGGCGATGTCGCGCACCTGACCGTGATGATGCGGGTGGGCGGCACCGGCGAAGAGGGGCCGGCGCACCTCGACGAGGTCGGCCGGGGGGCTCTCGAGGAGGAACCCCCACACGGCGAGCGCGAGCGTCACATCGTGGACGACGGGAGCGCGACCGAACAGCGACGCCCGGCGCAGGGCGAGTCCCCGGCACCCGGCGAGGACGTCGTCGATCTTCTCGCCCGGCTGCACCCGCACCCGGTCACGCGCGCGTTCGAACAGTCCGATGACGTAGCCCTGGTCGGGTCCCTGGTAACCGAGTCGGCTGCCTGCGGGCTGGCGACCGACGATCTCGGCCGGGCGGCCCGGCTTCCATCCGTCGGGGACGTGGTCCGGCGAGGAATAGGCACGGGCCGGTTCGGCGGCGGGCAGGGGCGAATGGCGTGGTGCCGACATGTCCGCGATTCTACGCGGGCTCGCCCACGGCCCCGGTGTGGAGGAGGCCGTACACGAGGGACTCCTCGAGCGCGCGCCAGGACGCCTCGATGATGTTGGACGACACCCCGATGGTCGTCCACGAAGTCTCGCCGTTCGTGGCGTCGATGAGCACCCGGGTCACCGCGCCGGTGGCCGAGCCCCCGTCGAGGATCCGCACCTTGTAGTCGGTGAGGTGGATGCGCGCGAGCAGCGGGTAACTGGACAGAAGTGCCGAGCGCAGGGCGGCATCGATGGCGTTCACCGGGCCGTTGCCCTCGCAGGTGCGCACGTGGCGTTCGTCGCCCACCCACACCTTCACGGTGGCCTCGGTGGTGAATTCGCCGCCCGGTACCTCGTCGGTGATGACGCGCATGGACTCGACCCGGAAGGCATCGTTCGTCCAGCCGGTCGCCCGGCGCATGAGCAGTTCAAGCGAGGCGTCGGCGGCCTCGAAGTGATAGCCCTCGTGCTCGAGACGCTTGAGATCCTCCACCACGCGACCGATGGCCGCGCCGTCCATCGCGAGGCCGAGTTCGTCGGCCTTCATCTGGATGGTGGCGCGGCCGGCCATCTCGGACACCACGAAGCGGGTGCCGTTTCCGACGAGATGGGGATCGATGTGCTCGTAGGCGTCGCGGCGCCGGGCGATGGCCGACACGTGGAGTCCCGCCTTGTGGGCGAAGGCGGATGCCCCCACGTAGGGGGCCTGCGGATTGAGTGGACGGTTGAGGATCTCGGCGACGTGGTTGCTCACGGCCGTGACCCTCTCGAGGCGTCCCTCGGGGAGCACGTCGAAGCCCATCTTCACCTGCAGGTTGGGGATGAGCGTCGTGAGGTTGGCGTTGCCGGTGCGCTCACCGAGACCGTTGAGGGTGCCCTGCACCTGGCGGACCCCCGCCATCACCGCGGCCATCGAGTTGGCCACGGCGCACCCGGTGTCGTCGTGGCAGTGGATGCCGAGCACCGCGTCGGAGCCGACGAACTCGCGCACCCGTCCGACGATGGCGGCGACCTCGTGGGGCAGCGATCCTCCATTCGTGTCGCACAGGATGAGGTGCGACGCACCCTTCATGAGGGCCGCCTCCACCACGCGCATCGCGAACTCGGGGTTCGACTTGTATCCGTCGAAGAAGTGCTCGAGATCCACCATCACCCGGCGCTCGTTGCGCACCAGGTGCTCGACGGAATCGGCCACCATGGCGACACCCTCGTCGAACGTCGTCTGCAGCGCGTGCTCCACGTGGTAGTCCCACGATTTGGCGACGATGCACACCGCGCTCGTCCCCGCCTCGACGAGGTTGCGCAGGGTCGGGTCCTCGTCCACCTTGCCCGCGGGGCGACGGGTGGAGCCGAATGCGACGAGGGTCGAGGTGCGCAGGTCCAGCTCGTGGGCGGCCCTCGCGAAGAACTCGATGTCCTTCGGGTTCGCCCCGGGCCACCCGCCCTCGATCCAGTCCACGCCGAGGTGGTCGAGCTGCTCGGCGATGCGGAGCTTGTCCTCGACGGTGGCCGAGACGCCCTCCACCTGCATGCCGTCGCGCAGGGTCGTGTCGAAGGCCTCGATCTTCTCCCGCTGTCCGGTCGCGTCATCCATGTTCACCACCTGTCGTTCCTCTTTCCTGGGTTCTCGATTCCGTCCGGGGGAATGAAAAAGCCGCCCCCGGGGCGGCTGGTCTGCGCACGTCGAAGGGTCGACGCGCGCTAGCGAATAATGATGGCGACGGACGCGGCGAGGGAGGTGCGGCGGGTCGACATGTCCCCAGTATCGCCGCGGTTCGCGCCGCGCGTCAACCCGACTGGGGAAAAACCTGTGGACAGCCCCATGCCCAGAACCCGGGTGCTCAGGGTTGATACCGACCCGGAGACGGCGTCGCTCAGGCCGGTTCGCACCATCCGCGGTGGGCGGGCACCTGACCGCGCACGACCTTGGCGTAGACCTCGGCGATGGCCCGCGTGATCGGCCCCGGACAGGGCACCGCACGGTCGTCGACCGAGTTGATCGCGCTCACCTCGGCCGCGGTCCCGCAGCAGAAGATCTCCTCGGCGATGTAGAGGTCGGAGCGGGCGAGGTTCTCCACCCGCACCGTGTGACCGAGTTCGGCCGCGATCGTCATCACGGTGTGCTGCGTGATGCCCTCGAGCGCACCGGCGGCCAGCGGCGGGGTGATGATGACCCCGTTGCGCACCGCGAAGAGGTTCTCGCCCGTGCACTCGCTGATGAAACCCTGGGGGTTCAGCAGGATCGCCTCGTCGTATCCGGCGCGCAGGGCCTCGACCTTGGCCAGCGACGAGTTGGCGTAGTTGGCGACCGTCTTGGCGGCCGGGGGAAGCGAGTTGTGGTCGAGACGGGTCCACGACGAGATCTTCATGCGCACGCCCTTGGTGAGCGCGTCGTCACCGAGATAGGCGCCCCAGGGCCAGCAAGCGATGGCGACGTCCACCGAACACGGGAGCGTGTTGAGCCCCATCTCCCCGTAGCCGTAGTAGGCGATGGGGCGCACGTAGCAGGAAGGGAGACCGGTGGAGCGCACCGTCTCGCGCGTCGCGGCGACGATCTCGTCGACGGAGTACGGGATCTCCATGCCGAGGATCTTTGCGCTGCGGAAGAGCCTCTCGATGTGCTCGGTCAGCCGGAAGATCGCGGGGCCGGCGTCGGTCTCGTAGGCGCGGATGCCCTCGAACACGCCGGTTCCGTAGTGGAGGGTGTGGGTGAGCACGTGCACCTTGGCGTCGTCCCAGTCGACCAGTCGGCCGTTCATCCAGATCTTCGGTGTGGGGACAAGGGCGGGCATGGGTGCTCCTCGGTGGGCCGGTGGGGGCGAGATTACTGGGGGGAGACGCGGGCGGCGACCGAATTGCCGATATCGGACGTGGTGCCCGCCGGGACGTCCTCGCACGCCGCGCGGATGCGCACCGCCGCGGCGTGCTCGCCGAGGAAGTCGAGCATGAGCGCGGCCGAGAGGATGGCCGCCACGGGATTGGCCTTTCCCGTCCCGACGATGTCGGGAGCCGAACCGTGCACGGGTTCGAACATGGACGGCCCGGTGCGAGCGGGATTGAGGTTCGCCGACGACGCCAGGCCGATTCCGCCGCTCACGGCACCGCCGAGGTCGGTGAGGATGTCGCCGAAGAGGTTGTCCGTGACGATGACGTCGTATCGGTGCGGGTCCTGCACGAAATAGATGCAGGCGGCGTCCACGTGGTTGTATGCCGTGCCCACCGAGGGGAAGTCCCTGGCCACCTCGTCGAAGGTGCGCTGCCACAGGTCACCCGCGAAGGTGAGCACGTTCGTCTTGTGCACGAGGGTCACGTGGCGACGCGGCCTCGACTCGGCCAATGCGAAGGCGTGGCGGATGCAGCGCTCAACGCCCATGCGCGTGTTGACACTGCCCTGGGTGGCCACCTCGTGGGGGGTGCCGCGGCGCAACACGCCACCCTCGCCCACGTAGGGGCCCTCGGTGTTCTCGCGGATGACGACGAAATCGTGGGCGGCCTCGTGCCCCGGGGCGGTGCCGCGGAACGGGCGCTGATTGACATAGAGGTCGAGCTCGAACCTCATCTTCAGGAGGAGCCCGCGCTCGATGACACCGGGGGGAACCTCGGGGGTGCCGACCGCGCCGAGGAGGATGGCGTCGAAGCCGCGGAGTTCGTCGAGCACGGCGTCGGAGAGGATCTCGCCGTCGCGCAGGTAGCGCGCCCCTCCCAGGTCGAAGTCCGTGGTGTCGATGTCGACACCGGCGGCCCGCACGACCTTGACCGCCTCGGCGGTCACCTCCGGTCCGATGCCGTCCCCGCCGATGAGTGCGATGCGATGGGTCATGGAACCCCAATGTAGGAGACAGGGATAGCCTTTTCCCCATGGCCAAGCACCGCCTGTCGCAGGAGACGTACACGCGTCTCGAGGAGGAAAGGACCCACCTCGAGCGGTCGGTCCTTCCCGAGATCGCCGACAAGATCGGTGCCGCCCGCGCCCTCGGCGACCTCTCGGAGAACGGCGATTACCACGCCGCCAAGGACGAGTACGGCATGCTCAACGACCGCAAGAACCTCATCATCGCGGTCCTCGAGGAATCCGAGATCGCCCCGCGTCCCACGGGCGACGAGGTGGCGGTGCTGTCGCTGGTCACCATCCTCTTCGACGGTGACGGCGCCGACATGGCCGAGACCTATCTCATCGGCCACATCGAGGAACGCGCCGAGGGCATCGAGGTCATGAGCCCCGTCTCCCCCATCGGTGGTTCGCTGCTCGGTCGACGCGCCGGCGACCGGGTCGAGGTGACCCTCGAGAACGGCGCCAAGGTTGCCGTCGACATCGTGTCGGTGGAGAACCACTGAACGAGCACAACGTCCCCGTGTTGCCCCCCGGGCGCCATCTCGCCCTGCCGGGCAGGGGCACGACGTTCATCCGGGAGATTCCCGGCCCCGGCCCCGAGGCTCCCGTCCTCTTTCTCCTGCACGGCTGGACCGCGACGGCCGACCTCAACTGGTTCACCTGCTACGCACCGCTCGCCGAGAAGTGGCGGATCGTGGCCATCGATCACCGGGGTCACGGACGGGGCATCCGCTCGACGCAACGCTTCAGCCTGGCGGACTGCGCCGACGACGTCGCCGCGGTGGCCGACCTCCTCGACATCCCCACCTTCGTGCCCGTCGGTTATTCGATGGGCGGAACCATCGCCCAATTGGTGTGGCGACGTCATCCCGACCGGGTGCGTGGTCTCGTGCTGGCGGCCACGGCCGCCCACTTCGTCGAGGAACGTGCCGAGCGTGCCGCCTTCCTCGCGCTCACCGGGGTCGGTGCCCTCGCGCGTCTCTCGCCCAAGCCGATGCGCGAATGGGTGAGCGACCGGTTGTATCTCTCGCGCAAGACGATGACATGGGAACCCTGGGCCGCCCAGCAACTCGCCCAACACGAGTGGCGCATGATCCTCGAGGCCGGGAGCGCGCTCGGCCACTACGACGCGCGTCCGTGGTTGCCCGAAGTGGACGTGCCCACCGGCATCGTCATCACGACGCGCGACGGCGTGGTCGACACCGAGCGACAGCGACTCCTCGGCCGCACCATTCCCCGTGCCCGTGTGTTCGAGGTGGACGGCAACCACGACGCGGTGTTCGCCTGCGCCGACCAGTTCGTCCCCGCACTGCAGGCCGCCGTCGAGGTGGCCGTCGTTCCTGCCGACTGAGCCGGATCCGGTCGCCCGGGAATCAGGCGTCGCGGAAGTCGAGGCCCACGTCGAGCACGGGGGCGGAGTGCGTGATTGCGCCTACCGCGACGAAGTGCACACCCGTCGCACCCACCTCCGCGGCGTCGGCGAGCGTCAGCCCCCCGCTCGCCTCGAGCACGGTGTCGCCACCCCCTGCGGCGCGGTGCTCGCGGGTGATGGCGACGGCTTCGCGCATGAGCGCGGGCGTCATGTTGTCGAGGAGCACCACGTCGGCACCGGCGGCGAGCACCTCGCGCAGCTGGTCGAGGTCATCCACTTCGATCTCGACGGGCACACCGGGTGCGCCGGCGCGGACGCGGGCGAAGGCCTCGGCGACCCCACCGGCGGTCCGGATGTGGTTGTCCTTCACGAGTGCGGCGTCGTGCAGACCCATGCGGTGGTTGACCCCACCCCCGCAGCGCACTGCGTACTTTTCGAGCACCCGGAGACCGGGCGTCGTTTTGCGGGTGTCGCGCACGCGGGCACCCGTTCCCACGAGCGCGTCGGCCCACCGCGCGGTGGCCGTCGCCACGCCCGACAGATGACAGAGGAGATTGAGCGCCGTGCGCTCGGCGGTGAGCACTCCCGCGGCCGGTCCCTCGACGCGGGCGAGAACGTCACCGGGCCGCACCCGGGAGCCGTCCGTGACGAGGGCCTCGGTGAGGCAGTCGGGACCGCAGACGATGTCCATGGCGGCGAGTGCCACGTGGATGCCGGCCGTCGTCCCGACGGCGCGGGACACGAAGTCGGCCACCGCCCGTTGTCCCGATGGGACGGTGGCGCGCGTCGTCACGTCGTCGCCCGCTCCCAGGTCCTCGGCGAGGGCGCGCGCCACCAGGTCGGCGACGGCGGCGGGGTCGAGACCGGCCGCGAGGAGAGCGTCGCGCACCGCGGGCGACACCGGGTGGAGGCCGATCACGCCGGTGCCTCGACGTCGGTCACCGTGCCGCCACCGGGAGCGACGCTCGAGCACAGATGGACGAGCCATTCTTCGCGTTCCCCCGTTTCGTCGGTGCGCCGATGGCACCCTCGGCTCTCGGTGCGGGCGATTGCGGCGTCCACCACCGCGACGGCGACCGTGATCATGTTCGTGGCCTCGAACGACATCCGGGTCGGCACGACATCGATCGAGACGTTCGCGGACAGGGTGGCGAGGATGTCCCTGGCCGACCGGAGTCCCTCGGGTGAACGCAGGACCCCGACATGGCGCGACATGGCCGAGCGCAGCGCGCGCCGGTGGTACGAATCGAGGAGTCCCGCACCGGCCTCGTCGTCGATCGGTTCGACCTTCTCGGGAAGTCTCCATGAGAGGTCGTGCCCGAGCCGCGTGCCGGCGACGACACCCTCGGTGAGGCTGTTGGAGGCGAGCCGGTTCGCGCCGTGCACCCCGGTGCAGGCGGCCTCGCCCACCACGTAGAAGCCGGTGAGTTCCGTGCGTCCGTCGAGGTCGGCACGCACGCCACCGCATGCGTAGTGCGCCGCCGGCGCCACCGGGATGAGTTCCTTCGTGGGGTCGATCCCGGCCGCGAGGCACGACGCGGTGATCGAGGGGAACCGCTCGGCGAACCCGGTGATGCGACGGGCGTCGAGGTACACGTGGTCGTGCACTCCGGCGGGGGCCTCGGCCATGCGGGCACTGATGGCGGCCGCCACCACGTCGCGGGGGGCGAGGTCGCCCTGGGGGTGCACGCCCTCCATTACGCGGCGTCCGGCCGCATCGACGAGCACCGCGCCCTCTCCGCGCACCGCCTCGCTCACGAGTGCCTGCTGACCCACGGCCTCGGTGCCCTGCCACAGGACGGTGGGATGGAACTGGATGAACTCGAGGTCGCACGCCGGGACCCCGGCGCGCATGGCGAGCGCGATGCCGTCACCCGTCACCGCGGGCGGGTTCGACGTCGAGGCGTACACCTGGCCGTATCCCCCGGTGGCCACGACCACGGCGCGCGCCCGGATGAGACCCGTGCTCTCGACTCCGCCCGACTCATCGAGCATTGCCACCCGCACGCCCGCCACGGCGCGGTGACCCTGAGCGTCGTTGCCGAGCACCAGGTCGAGGCCGAAGGCGTGCTCGACCACCTGCACACCGGCGAGGCGCACCGACTCGTCGAGGGTTCGCTGCACCTCGGCGCCGGACTGGTCGCCGCCGGCGTGCACGATGCGTCGATGGGAGTGCCCGCCCTCGCGGGTGAGGGCCACGCCCTCGTGGGTGCCGGGGTCGAACGAGGCGCCGAGCTGCATGAGATAACGGATGGCGACGGGCGCCTCGGCCACGAGCGTGCGGACCGCCGGCTCGTCGCACAGTCCCGCGCCGGCCGCGAGCGTGTCGGCCACGTGGTTCTCCAGCGAGTCGGAGGGGTCGAGGACCGCAGCGAGTCCGCCCTGGGCCCAACTGGTGGAGCCGGCGTCGAGGGTGTCCTTCGTGACGAGCACCACCTCGCGTACCGGGCGCAGCGCGAGTGCCGCCGACAGCCCGGCAGCCCCGGAGCCGATGACGACGACGTCGGTCTCGGTGGTCCAGGTGGGTTCGGGAGCCGCGAGACGGCGGGGGACGCCGTTACTCGCCGACACGGGAGGGGGTTCCGATCGCGATCATGCGCTCGACGGAGCGACGCGCCTTGTCGGCGATGTCGCGGTCCACCTCGACGACGTCGCGCCCCTCCACGAGGGCCCGCTCGAGCTTCTCGGGCGTGATCATCTTCATGTACTTGCACACCGCGGCGCGGTTGACGGGCTGGAAGTCGGTGGTGACGTTCACCTTGCGCAGCTGGTGGATCATGCCGGTCTCGGTGGCCACGAGCACCTTGCGGGCCTTCGTCCCCCGCGCCGCGTCGATCATGCCGCCGGTGGAGAGGATCCTCGTGCGCTCGGGCGGCACCACGCCCTCACCGGCCAGGTACATGGCACTCGTGGCACAGCCGCACTCGGGATGGATGAAGAGCTCGGCGTCGGGCTCGGTGGCGACCATGGCGCGCAGCTCGGAGCCGTTGATGCCGGCGTGCACGTGGCACTCTCCCATCCAGATGTGCATGTTGGTGCGGCCGGTCTCTCGTTGCACATGGGCGCCGAGGAACTGGTCGGGACAGAAGAGAATCTCCACGTCATCGGGGATCGAGCGCACGACGTCGACGGCGTTCGAGCTCGTGCAGCACACGTCGGTCTCGGCCTTCACCTCGGCGGTGGTGTTCACGTAGCTGACCACGACGGCACCAGGATGGCGCGCCTTCCACTCGCGCAGCTGCTCGGCATTGATGGCCTCGGCGAGCGAGCATCCCGCCTTCTCGTCCGGGATGATCACGGTCTTGTCGTAGGAGAGGATCTTGGCCGTCTCGGCCATGAAGTGCACGCCGCAGAAGATGATCGTCGACTGGGGCACGGTGGCCGCGATGCGGGAGAGAGCGAGCGAGTCGCCGACGTGGTGGGCGACGTCCTGGATCTCGGGCACCTGGTAGTTGTGCGCGAGGATGACGGCGTCCTTCTCGTCGGCCAATGCACGCACGCGCGCCGCCCACGCGGCATCGGCGACGAAACTCACGCCGTCAGGCTAGGCCCCCTCGAGGCTCCACGTGCGCTCGTGAAACGATGCACAGTCTGTGTCACACCGCCGATGTCACGGGCGGGTCGAACCAGAAGGAGCGGATGGCGTCGGCAAGCGACCCTGTCGCCGCGCCCGGGTCGGTGACCGTCTCGTCGGGGGTGTCGGCGAAGCGCAGGACCGATCCGCATCCGTTGTCGGCCACGAGCACGACGAGCCTCACCCGACGGCGATGCTCGTGCATGCTGGGCGCGCCCTCGATGGTGCCGTCGGGCGACAGTGGGGCGGCCCAGCCGGTCGTCACGATGGCGGCGGCGTCGAACATGCGGGCGAGCGAGCTGGACGGCGCGGCGAGCAGTTCGTACACGTCGGGGTGCTGGGCCAGGAAGCACAGGTTCGGCTCGTCGATGGCGCGATCGGCGGTGTTGACCCCGTAGAGCCGGGCACCCGGGAGCTCGAAGGAGTCGATCATCGTGTGGAGTCTCCGCTCCACCTCCTCGGCCGCGGCGAGGGGATTGGGGAGCAGGCGGGGTGTGTCGTGGGCGTCGTGATCCATGGCGGGCATGTGTGATGGTCCGGCGGGACACGGGCAGGAGGCGCCACGGGCACCACCGATACGCTCGGGACCATGTCTTCACCGATGACGCTCCCCCAGAAGGTGTGGGACCAGCACGTCGTCCACAGCGCGCCGGGCGAGGCCGACCTTCTCTACATCGACCTGCATCTCGTGCACGAGGTGACGAGCCCGCAGGCCTTCGATGGATTGCGCCTCAACGGTCGCGCCGTGCGACGCCCGGACCTCACCGTGGCCACCGAGGACCACAATGTCCCCACCGCCGACATCGACCGACCCATCGCCGATCCCGTCTCGGCCCGCCAGGTGCAGGTGCTGCGCGACAACGCGCGCGAGTTCGGATTCCCGTTGTTCCCCATGGGCGACCCGGGACAGGGCATCGTTCACGTCATTGGCCCCGAGCAGGGACGCACCCTGCCCGGCATGACGATCGTGTGCGGCGACAGCCACACCGCGACACACGGCGCGTTCGGGGCACTGGCCTTCGGCATCGGCACGAGCGAGGTGGAGCACGTGCTCGCCACCCAGACCCTGCCCCAGTCGCGCCCGAAGTGGATGTCCATCACCGTCGACGGCGACACTCCGGCCGGCGTCACCGCCAAGGACATCATCCTCGCCATCATCGGCAGGATCGGCACGGGCGGCGGCATCGGTCACGTCATCGAGTACCGCGGCTCGGCCATCCGCGCCCTCTCCATGGAGGGACGCATGACCGTGTGCAACATGAGCATCGAAGCCGGTGCCCGTGCCGGACTCATCGCCCCCGACGAGACGACGTTCGACTACCTGAAGGGCCGCGCCCACGCCCCGACCGGCGCCGACTGGGACCGGGCCGTCGAGCACTGGCGGACGCTGCACAGCGATGAGCGAGCGGTGTGGGACACAGAGGTGTTCATCGACGCCTCCACGCTCTCGCCCCACGTCAGCTGGGGAACGAACCCCGCCCAAGTGCTGCCCATCGACGGCACCGTCCCCTCCCCCTCCGACGCGGCCGACCCCACCGCCGCCGACGCGGTGCGTCGCGCGCTCGACTACATGGGCCTCGAAGCGGGTACCCGCATCCGCGACATCGCAGTGGACACCGTGTTCATCGGTTCGTGCACGAACGGTCGCATCGAGGACATCCGCGCCGCGGCCGAGGTGCTGCGCGGGCGCAAGGTGTCGGTGAAGCGCGCCATGGTCGTTCCCGGCAGCCACGCTGTGCGCGCCCAGGCCGTGGCCGAGGGCCTCGACAGGGTGCTCATCGAGGCCGGCGTCGATTTCCGCGAGCCGGGCTGTTCGATGTGTCTGGCGATGAACCCCGACAAGCTCGCCCCCGGCGAGCGCGCGGCGAGCACGAGCAACCGAAACTTCGAGGGACGCCAGGGACGCGGCGGGCGCACGCACCTCGTCTCCCCCGCCGTCGCTGCGGCCACCGCGGTGGCCGGACGCTTCGCCACGCCGGAGGACCTCGCATGAAAGCCGTGCGCGTCATCACCGGCCGCGGCGTGCCGCTCACGCGCAGCGACGTCGACACCGACCAGATCATCCCCGCCGAATGGCTGAAGCGGGTCGAGCGCACGGGCTTCGAGGCCGGGCTCTTCTCCACGTGGCGCGACGACCGCGACTTCGTCCTCAACGACGAGCGCTACGCCGGGGCGAGCATCCTCGTGGCCGGCGCCAGCTTCGGTGTGGGCTCGTCCCGCGAGCACGCGGTGTGGGCCATCCAGCAGTACGGCTTCGACGCGGTGATCGCGCCGAGCTTCAGCGACATCTTCCGCAACAACTGCACGAAGAACGGACTCGTGCCGGTGGTGCTGCCCCAGTCGACGGTGGAGCGCCTGTGGAAGCTGCTCGACGAGGATCCCAGGACCGAGATCGTCGTCGACATGGAGAAACTCGTCGTCGAGGTGCCCGCCGCCGGAATCATCGAGTCGTTCCCGATGGATCCCCCGACCCAGCACCGCTTCCTCCACGGCCTCGACGACATCGGTCTCACGCTGTCGCACGCCGGCGCCATCGACTCCTTCGAGGCGAGCCGGCCGAGCTGGCTCACCCGCCGCTGAGCGGCGTCACAACAGGCTGCGTAGGCCCGTTGCTCGGCGCACCGGTCGACCGAGCGCCGTCGCCACCGCCTCCCGCGTGGCTACCACGGTGAGCCTCTTCTTGGGGCGCGAGATGCCCGTATAGAAGAGCTCGCGCGTGAGGATGCGCGAGTCGCCGCGCGGCAGGACCACGATCGCATGGTCGTACTCGCTGCCCTGGCTCTTGTGGACGGTGAGGGCGTGCACCGTCTCGAGACCCGACAGCCGAACAACCGGGATGACACGGGGCCCGTCGGGTCCGGGGAACGCGACGACGCGACGGTCGCCGTCGATGCACACGATGCCCACGTCACCGTTCGCCAGTCCCAGCACGTCGTCGTTGCGGGTGACCATGACCGGGCGACCCGGGTAGAACTCCCCGCCCTTCTCGCCGACGAGACCGGCGCGCACGACGCGATTGACGCCCTCGACGCCGAGGAGCCCGCGGCGATGGGCGCAGAGGAACTGGGCTTCCCCGTGGATCGCCAGCGCCCCGGCGAAGTCCCCGCCCGCGGCGGCACCGGCCGCACGGTTGGCGATGGCGATCATCTCGGCGGTCACCGCGTCGAGGCGCGCGACGTTCTCCACGGGTTCGATCCACTCGAAGTCGGGGCCGGAATCCTCGAGCAGGGCGAGCACGTCGTCCACCGGGCCACCCGTTCCCAGCCCCCGCACCGCAGTGACGAGACGATTGATGCGCGAATCCTCCTTGAACCGGTGCTGCGCGGTGAGGACGTCCGTACGTCGGGCGATGATCGGGGACGTCGCGCGAGCCGCCGCGATGTCGCCGAGCACGGTTCCGGCGTCCACGCTGGCGAGCTGGTCGGGGTCCCCCACGAGCCACAGTTCCGCGTCCTCGCGCATCGCCGCGAGGAGATGATGCATGAGCGACAACGACATCATGGACGCTTCGTCGACGATGACGATGTCCTCGTCGAGGGGTCGGCCCGGCCTGCGGGAGAAGTGCGGAGTGCGTCGCGGCGAGTACCCGAGCAGTTTGTGCACCGTGCGAGGGGTGGTCGCGACGAGGATCCGCTCCCTCAGTTCGTCCGTGAACGGCGGGAAGTCTCTGGGCGGCGTGACGAAGGCGTTCTCCAACGCTTCGCGCATGCGACGGGCCGCCTTGCCCGTCGGCGCCACGAGGGCCACCGAGACGGCGACATCCGGCGCGGCGGAGAACCGTCGCACGAGGTCGGCGGCGATCCGCGTGGTCTTGCCCATACCGGGACCACCGAGGACGACCGAGAGATGTGACGCCCCATCCCGCAGGAGCGCAGCCGCCACGGCGCGTTCCTCCGCACGGGCACGGGCGATGTAGAGGCGATCGTCGTCGAGAACGAAGGGAACCCCCGGACGCGACTCGTCGGCCCCGGAAGCATCGACGAGGGCGGTGACGCCGACGAGTTGGGCACGCAGGGCGGCGGGGTCGACGCGCGACGTGGCCCGCTCGGGGAGGAAGGAGTCGATGTCGGAGAGGTCAAGACAACTGTGTCCGTCCTCGCCCGCGCGCAGGGTGAGCACCATCGCCAGGCTGGCCAGCGGGGCGGCATCGGGGTCCATACGTGCGATCTCGTGGAGGAGACGCACCGCGTCGACAAGGGCCGGGGCCACTGTGCGCGCCGACACGAGGTCGTCGAGGGAGGGGCTCGTCACTGCTCACTCCTTCCGGACATGGCATCGGACAGTGCGGCCCACAGGCCGCGGGGAGCGCGCCACTGGAACACGCCGTAGGGAACGCCGTTCTCGACGAACGCCGAGTCGGCGGTCATACCGCGGAGGAAGAAGTACGCCACTCCCCCGATGACGTCGTCGGAGTCGAGGTCCGGCGCCCGCCAGCGCAGGAACCGATGGAGCGCCACCCCGTATATGAGAGCCTGGAGGGGATAGTGGTGCTCGACCATCGCCTGCGTCAGTTGGCTCGGTGCGTAGGCGGCGATGTGCGTGGCATCACCGACGTTGCCGAGCCTGTTGCTCTTGTAGTCGGTGATGAAGAGACGCGGTGCACCGTCCACGGGGACGCGCAGCACCGCGTCGATGGAACCGTTGATGAGACCGGCCAGAGGCACTCCGGCGAAGGCGGGGCCGACGAGTTCGCGGGCATAGTCGCGCAGGGGATCGTCGTCGGAGAGTCGATCGACGAGCACCCGCCCGACGTCGGCGACCGACACGCCGGCGCTCAAGTGGGCGAGTCCCATCTCGAACGACAGTTCCGCCAGCCGGTCGGCCGGTGCGATGTCGGCCAGTCGCACCCCACCCATGAAGCCACCGAGACCGGTGGTGAGGGCCTTCTCGAGGCCGTCGACGAGACGGTCGCGCCACGGACGGAGACGCGGACCGGTCGCATGACGGTCGACGCACCGTTCGATCTCGGCGCGCAACGAGGGCGCCGACGTGTCGATGTCCTCGAAGATGGAGTGGATGACGGTTCCCACATCGGCTCCGGCCGGAACGAGCGCGAGGGGCATGTCGGCCCCGATCGGTCGCTCGTCCCGATCGCCCTCGGCCCCGACGTCGAAGAAGCCCGTCTCCTCGTCGAGCCCCGAGCCCGGGGCAGTGAATCCCCGGTCGCCCCGGCCCCCGCGACCGGCCTCGGCCACGATGCCGGTGAACGACGTGCGCCGATAGGTCCTCTCGACCCGCGCCCCGAACGTGGCCAGGTGCCGCGACACCGTCGTGGCAACCCGGTTCATGGCGACGGCGGCGCGCGACCCGGTCACGACGCGCATGGTCGGCGCGGGATTCTCGATCGCACCGGGAGTGACGAAGTCAGCGAATCTCGACTTCTTGTCGTCGACCGGGCGCAGGATCGAGAGATGGTGACGGGCGCGGGTCACCGCCACGTAGAAGCGACGGGCCTGCTCCTGCTCGTCGGCGAGACGGTCGGCGAAGAGTGCCTGGGGGTCGTCGCCGCCGTCAGGATGGGCCCACCCCACATCGAGGATGCGGTCCTTTCTCCCGGGCAGACCCACCACGATCGGATGCTTCCGCTTGTCGTCCGATCGGGGCTTCCACAGGTCGGCGACCACGACGAAAGGGAACTCGAGACCCTTGGCGCCATGGATCGTCATGATGACGACGGCGTCCGAGTCGCTCTCGACCCGACGCGCCACCAGTTCGGCGCGCGGATCGACTCCGTCGAAACCGACGAGCGTCTCGAGCACGTCATCGGGTTCCGTGCCACCGACCCCGATGTCGAGCAGTTCCATGAGATGCCGGAAGTCGGTCATGCGCCGCTCCGCCCTGTCGGAGCCCAGCATCGCCCCAGCCGCGGTGGCGACACGGAGCAATTCGGCACCAAAGGCGGGCACGCCGGAACGACGCAGGGCACGGGCCAACGCGTGGATGGTCGCGGAGGCACCATCGAGTGCCTCGTCGGCCAGCACATCGGACCCGAGGAGTGAACCCCCGAGGAACATCGTCGCCGAGGCTCGGCGCACCCTGCCGACGTTCGACGGCTGAGCGCACGCCCGCAGGATCGCCCGCAGGTCGGCCGCCACCTCTCCGGCGATCACCGAACCCGTGCCGCCACTCACCGCCGGCACCTTCAGTCTCCGGAGCCTGTTCTCGATCATGCGGCCGTTGGCGTTCGAACCCACGAGCACGCACACCTCGGACGGATGCGGCGCCCTCACGTTCCCGTGACGGTCGGTGAAGGTGGCGGTACGAAGGATTTCCACCACACGTGCCGCGGCGATCGCGCACATGTCCGGAGCATTCGTGATGCCCGGCATGTCGACGATCTCGAGCGGCACCGGACCCCCGACGAGTGCCGTGGCGGGATTCTTCTCCGTGTCGTCACCATCCGTGTCGTTGGCGCCGACCGCGGAGGGTCGCGCCTGCACGCGTTGGTAGTCGATGGAGAGTCCGTAGGTCGTGCCCGCGAGCAGATGATTGAGGGCATCGACCAGGTCCCGATCGGAACGCCAGTTCACCCCGAGGGTGACGAGCGAATCGGCGCGACGACCGGCCGAATACGCGCCGATATCGGCCCCGCGGAACCGATAGATGGATTGCTTGGGGTCGCCGACAACGATCATCGCCCCGACCCCCGAGGCGGCCACGATGCCTCGGAACACCTTCCACTGCGACGGGTCGGTGTCCTGGGCCTCGTCGACGAGGACGAGGCGATACCGCTCGCCGATGACCCGGCGGGCCTCGGCATGGACGGCACCCTCATCGGTGACCGAAACGACCTGGGCGGCGCGGCGCACGAGGTCGTCGAAGGTCGGCGTGAGCTCCATCGCACTGCGTACGACATCGACCAGATTGGCCACGGCCTTCTTCGCCGCTTCCGCACGGGTTCTGGCCTCGCCGTCGAGGTCGTCACTGATCCACAACTCGGCATCGGGCGCAGAAAGTGCGGTGTGCACGCTCGCCTCGAGCCGACCGGAATCCCACACCCGTCCCCCCACGGCCTCAGCCACGACGAAGTCGTTGACCTTCTCCGCGACGATGCGCTTCTCCGCGTCGTCCTCACCGGCCGCACCCGGAAGTCCGGCCTGGGCGAGGATGCGGGAACACACGGAATGGATGGTGGAGATGGTCGCCGTGTCGAACTCGACGCTGGCGCGCCGCAATCTGGCGATGCGACCGGCCGTCTCGGCGGGATCGTCGTGGCGGAGCGACACGACGAGTGCGTCGTCGTCCTTCTGGGGATCGCCGGAAAGGGCCATCGCCGTGTCGATGAGGCGTCGACGGATACGGTCGCGCAGTTCGGCAGCCGCGTTGCGGGTGAACGTGGTGACGAGGATCTGGCTGATGACGAGGTCGTCACGCAGGGCGATCTCGCGCGCCACGAGGGCGGCGATCGACCAGGTCTTGCCGGTGCCGGCACTGGCCTCGATGTAGAGCCCGTCCGTCAGATCGGTCGAGGTGATGTCGAAGGAGATACTCATTTCAGGACGTACCCCGTGATCGTCTCGGTGGATCCGGGAAGAGTCTTCTTGGTGCCCGAGTACGACGGCTTCAGTCGTCCCGACCAGCCACTGGCGCGTCCGAGATGCCGCCACACCGCGCGCCACGGTGAATCCGCCGAGCAGAGCATCTCGGCATCGGGGGTCTCTCCGTAGAAGAGGGCCTCACTGGACACCGAGTATTTCTCGGATCCGACGTATTCGTCGATGAGGTCACGCGTGACCTCGAGATGCCCGGGCATCGACGCGTCCTCGGTGGAGGCGATGTTCCATCCGGCCTTCTGGAACGGTGCGGCAGGAGCGCGTCGTGCGGCCTCGATGGCGTCGAGGAGCGCCTCGAGACGGTCGGTCGCCTCCGCATCGTCGATCGACCCATCCAGATGCACGCGATAGATCGCGAAGGCACCCTTCGAATCCGTGGTGACGACGGCGGCGGTGTCGCTCGCCTCTCCGGCCGCACGACGGATGAGGAGCTCGAGTGAGGCATCTAGACGCGCCCGGTCCTTGTCAGAGTCCTTGTCGATGCAGGCGATGTACGCCCCGACCCCGTTCGACTCGGGGCGCACCATCGTCTGCTCCAGCCGACGGCCGGAGGGCAGAGTCACACCGAGACGGGCTTCCACGGGAGCCGTGCTGGCGAAACCATGGGTGATGAGCAGTTGCCGTGTCGCTGCAACGTCAGCGACCACCGTGGACAGAACGAGCCTGCCCACCTCGCCCACCGGCACCAATCCGCGCTGACGCACCGACCGTTCCCACGCCGCTCGATCGGGCGCAGCAGTGCCGTCCACGATCGAACCCCACTCGAGGATGAGGCGGCGAAGAACCGACTCCTCGGCGTCCATCGGGATGACGGCTTCGTCGGGGGTCTCCGCGAGAATGTCGTCCCACTTGTCCACTCCGATGGACCGGAAATAGAAATCGATCGGGTACGTGACCACCTTGACGAGGTCGTCCAGCGTGAACACGGTGCGGGGCTCGACCCCCGCGAGCACGGGGATGCGGTCGAGGGACGACGAGGCACTCGCCCCGGCCACCTGCTCGGCTGCCTTCCGGGCCCCGAGGTCGTGGCTCCACGGACGGCCATCGCTGGGCACGACGGGCGATGCATCGCCATCCCCGTCACGGACGAAGTTTCTCTCCGAGAACGGATGCCGGGGATGGTCGTGGACGAAGGACCAGGTGTCCTCACCCTCCTCGTTCTTGCCACGCTCGCCCCCGGCGGCGACGCAAAAATCGACGAACTCGGCGAGGGACGTGGTGAAGGGCACCGGCTTGTTGTTCTGCGCGTTCCGACCGGTGCAGGTGACGATGAGCCGCTCCCCCGCAGCAAGCACCGCATCGAGGAATGTGCGCCGAGCCTCGATGCGCGGGTCGGCATCACCCACGAGCCGCTGACGACCCCGCAGATCGTCGCCTTCGGCGTCGGACACCGACACGGCGGCGTCGTCGTACCCGAGCACGCACACGACCCGGAAGGGAACCGACCGCAACGGCAGCATCGACGTCGCAGTGACGGCACCTGTGCGCAACGGTTGACGACCCGGGATGGCCGAGATGAGCTCCTCGAGAATGGGGGCGAAATCCTCGAACGGAACCTTTTCCGCCGCTGATTCGCCCGCCACCACCGTGGCCCGACGCAGACGGGCCAACTCCGAGGTCACCGACTCGAGGTCGGCGGACTCACCGCACAGCTCGACGAGGGTGCGTTCGACGAGGTCGCACCACGCGACGACGGTGGAGGGTTCGTGCGTGGCGTGCTCGGCCTCCATGACGACTCTGACGAGACGCACGAGTGCCGCCACCGCCGGAACGTCGGCTGTGTCGAGATCGACGAGAGCCGGAACGCCGTTCATCTCGTGTGCCGGCGAGGCATCGGGCACGAGCGCGCCGAGCAGCGATTGACGCAGCGTGGACACCCAGGTGTGGGCATCCGCCAGATCGACCGCGAGTCCGTGGCGCCCGCGGTGGGCGTCGCTGAGCCCCCATCGCATCCCCGAGGCCTCGAGCAGGCGATCCCAGAACTCGAGCACATCGGCCCCCATGCCCGCACCGCGCAGCACCGACTCGTGGTCGAACAATCCGAGGAGATCCGAGCGCGACACCCGACCGGTGAGCACCTTCAGCAGATGCGACAGGACGAGGGCTGCCTCGCTCACCTCACGCAGTCCGCGGTCGGCGACGACGAGTGGGATGCGCACGGATCCCTCGACGGGCGCCGCACCGCGTGGGGTCGGGACGAGCACCGGCACGTCCCGGTCGAAGACGGCATCCAGATGCGGCGCGGCCGCGGCCATGTCTGGGCACAGGATGACCACCTCGTGGGGCTCGAGATCCCCGAGATCGGTGAAGGCATGGATCAGAGCATCGTGGAGAATCTCGACCTGGCGGGCGAGCGTGTGTCCGCGATGGATCGACACGGAACGGTCCCGGGGCAGGGCCGGCAGAGCCGCGGTGGGCTCATGGGAGGGCGTTGCGACGCGCCCCTTCACCCTCCCGAGCAGGTCGTCCGCTGCACCCGCATCGGCAGCACCGACGGCCGGCAGCTCGGGGGCGATTCCGTGGGCTGCGAGGAGGATCTGCATGTCGCGCGATCCGCGCAACCACACGGACGCGAAATCGTCCGCGACGGCATCGTCGCCGACGAGTCGTGCGTCGATGGCCTCGTGTGCCCCGGAGAAGCGGCGGGCCTCGGCGTCCCAGACGCCGGCGAGCGCCGGTGACGGATGGATGAGATGCACGGTGACGGGAACATGGGCGGCGAGTGCGCCGAGCACACGCAGGTGATGAGCCGGAACGGACTGGAGACCCACCACGACGAGCCGGTCGGGCAGTGCCGTCACGTCTCCCCGCTCGAGGCGCGCAACGGCCTCGCTCACCCGCACGGGCGGCGGGGGAACGGGGATCTCCTCGCGCACCTCGCGCCACAGGTCGTACTGCCAACGGTCCGACGCCGCGAGGTCGCGTGACACTCGCAGCCACTCGCCGTCACCCACCCGGTCACCGATCTCGGGCACGAGCACCGCATGCCCCGCCTCCCATTCCTCGATCATTCGCGGACGACGGGCGTGGTAGGCGTCGAAGCGGTCGGCCATGACGCGGGCCGCCCGCAGGGCGCGGCCCCCATGCCGGGTCACGAGTGCCGAGTACGCGGACGATGCGTTGAGGCGCCGAAGGATGACCATCGTCATGGCGTCGATGGACCAGGGGTCGTCCTCCCCGGTGCGACCACCCAAGAGGAGTCGGTCGAGCATGCCGAGGTACCCGACCTCGACCAGGGCAACGACACCGTCGCCACCACCGTCAGATGCTCCGAGTCGACCCGCGACCTGCTGGAGCAACCAGGCCCTCACCCCGGCGTTCGGCACGATGACGTTGTCGGTCGCGAACAGATCGCGTCCGGCGGTGTCGGTGAGATGGGCGACGACGGTGTCGACGGTCTCGCCGAGCGAACCGGCGAGGATCACGCGCAGACCCGGGGTGCGCGCACCCGTTCCGCCGATCGTCGCGTCCGCACCCGCCATCTGCCACCGTCCTCTCTCGTGGATCCGGATGCGTCCTTCGCGACGGTCCGATGTGATCGGCGTCATTTCACCACACGGGTGCGTCGGAGGCTCCGGTCCCGGTTCAGCACCGAGAAAGGGCAAGTGTAGCGGTTATTTAGGGACTTTACAACCCTAATGGCCGGATTTGCCCAAATGGCTCAGAGGAAGCTGGACAGATCCCGCAATCGCTTGTCGTTGGAGAACACCTCGACGGGCGGGTTCGTCGGCAGACGCAGGGCGCGCTGGATGATCCGGCAGGTCGTGTGCTGGTTGTACTCGGCGAGGGTCACCGCCCATCCGTCACGGCCGGCGCGGGCGGTGCGACCCGACCGGTGCAGGTACGTCTTGGGGTCGATCGGGGGCACGTAATGCACGACGCACTCCACGTCGTCGATGTCGATGCCGCGCGCCGCCACGTCGGTGGCGACCAGCACGAGCAGGTCGCCCGAGGTGAACCGGGAGAGGGCCTTCTCGCGGGCGGCCTGGGTGAGGTCACCATGGATGGCCTGGGCCTTGACGCCGAGGTCCTGCAGGTTTTCGGTGACTCTGTCGCAGAGGCGCTTGGTGTCGCAGAACACCACGGTCTTGCCCACCGAGCCGGCGATGGCGGCGATGACCTTGTCCTTGTCGAGGCGGTGCACGGCGAGGAACAGATGATGCATCGTGCCTACGGTGTCGGTCGGCGCGTCGATCGACACCTCGGCGGGCGACTTCATGTAGCGGCGCACCAGGTTCCCCACCTGGCCGTCGAGCGTGGCCGAGAAGAGCATCGTCTGGTGCTCTCCCGTCACGTGGCGCAGGATCCATTCGACCTGGGGGGTGAATCCCTCGTCGGCCATGCGGTCGGCCTCGTCGAGCACCACGACCTGCACGTCGTCGAGCACCACCTCGCCCGCCTTGATGAGGTCGATGAGACGCAGGGGTGTGGCTACGACGAGATCGATGCCGCTGTCGAGGGCGTCGATCTGGTCGTCGCGGGAGGCGCCGCCGTAGACGGCGAGCACCTTGCGGTCGCAGGCCGCTCCGATGGGGGCGAGAACCTCGGCCACCTGCAGGGCCAGTTCGCGGGTGGGCACGAGCACGAGACCCCGCGGGGCCCGCACGCGGGCATGACGCTCGGTGCGGGCGAGCATGGGAACTCCGAAGGCGAGGGTCTTGCCCGATCCGGTGCGGGCGCGCCCGCACAGGTCGACGCCGGTGAGGGCCACCGGGATGGCCTCGGTCTGGATCGCAAAGGGCTCGGAGAATCCGGCGGCGGCGAGGCCCTCGTCCACCTCGGGGGGCACACCGAGAGCGGAAAAACCGGTGGGAACGGATACGGACGAGGGGGCGGAAGGAGACGACATCGTGGCGCCCACGGTATCGGGAGACCGGCCACACCTCAGCGACCCGCACATCGCCCCGCGTCCCGCCACCGAGGCGGTCGGTGGCATCGGGCGACATGCGTGCCCGCCTTGCTTCGACGGAGCCTGCGGGGGTTAGTGTGGCGCCCCTGTCGCGGGACAAGCCCGCGCAGAAAGGACACACCCACTCACGGATCAGCACCGAGCAAAAGCCGTACGGACCGGGTCCCCGAGGGGCAATGGCGTGCGCCACCCGCCACGGGCGAACCCTCTACCCACCAGGGAGGAGTTCTCATGGACGCACAGCTCGACGGCACGCAGACGCGTGGCCTGAAGGGACAGCCCTACGACTGGCAGGCACTGCTGGTGCCCGAGGAACCGCGGTTCTCCGCGGAGCTCGATGAACTGATGTCCGATGCGGGGCTCTTCCCCGCCGGTGACGACCTCGCCGCAGAACCGGCCTGAGGGGAGCAGCGATGACCTCCCCCCTCGTGCCCGGTCGGGTGCTCGTGCTCGGCTGCGGCGGCGTGGCCCAGTGCACGGTCCCGCTGCTCATCCGCGACACCCCCATCGATCCCGGCTCCGTGACCGTCGTCGACTTCGTCGACAACCGCGAACGCATCGCCGACTCCCTCGCCCGCGGGGTGACATGGGAGAACGGTCGCGTCACCCGGGAGAACCTCGATGAGTTCCTGTCGGCCCGCCTCGGCGCCGGCGACCTGCTCCTCGACCTCGCCTGGAACATCGACGCCCCCACCATCCTCGAGTGGTGCCGCGACCACGGCGTGCGCTACCTCAACACGTCGGTCGAACTCTGGGATCCCTATGACGACATGGCATCGACCGACCCCCGGGAGAGGACGCTGTACCACCGGCACCAGTCGCTCACCCGCATGATTGCCGGTTGGCCGGACAACTCCGGTCCGACCGCGGTGTTGGAGCACGGTGCCAACCCGGGTCTCGTGAGCCACTTCGCCAAGCAGGCCCTCGAGGAGATCGCCGCACGCATGCTCGCCGACGGGAACGTGGGCGGGAACGCCGCGGGGCTCGAGCAGGCCCTGTCGGACGGGGCACACAACCGGTTGGCCATGCTCACCGGCACGAAGGTAATTCACATCGCCGAGCGCGACACCCAGGTGACCTCTGTGCCCAAGCAGCCCGGCGAATTCGTGAACACCTGGTCCGTCGAGGGCTTCTACGAGGAGGGCATCGCGCCGGCCGAACTCGGCTGGGGGACGCATGAGAAGACCCTTCCCCCCATGGCCTATGCCCACGAGGACGACGGCCCGCGCAATCAGATTTGCATCGCGCGTCCCGGCATGGAGACCTGGGTACGCACCTGGGTGCCGAGTGGAACGTCGCGGGGCATGGTCATCCGCCACGGCGAGGCCTACACGATGTGCCGCCATCTCACGGTCACGGGACCCGACGGCGTCGACGTGTACCGCCCCACCGTCCACTACGCCTACTGCCCGTCGGACGCCGCAATCGCCAGCGTGCTGGAACTGCAGATGCGCGACTGGGAGATGCAACCCCGCCAACGCATCCTCAGCGACGAGATCGTGTCGGGTCGCGACGAGCTCGGCGTGCTGCTGCTCGGCCACCCCTACAACGGCTGGTGGACCGGTTCGCTCCTGTCGATCGACGAGGCGCGTGCGGTCATCCCCGGCCAGAATGCGACCACCCTGCAGGTGGCCGGCTCAATCGTCGCCGCCGTCCAGTGGATGATCGCCGAGCCCGAGAAGGGGGTGTGTGTCCCCGATGACCTGCCCCACCGTTTCATCCTCGACAAGGCCGCTCCCTACCTCGGCACGCTGCATTCGGGGCCGGCCGACTGGACCCCCCTGTCCACGCGCCGGGACATTTTCGACCGCTGGGCCCCCCACGCGGACCGACTGGACAACGACGATCCCTGGCAGTTCGCCAACTTCCTCGTGTCGTGAACGGTCCCGTGTTCGCGCCGGGGGTGGCGCGGACACGGGACGACGGATAACCTGCACAGCAATGAACACCGCGACCGGACTCCTTCTTCTTATGTGACGGCAGCGGCCCCATATCGCCCTGCCGAGACCCTCTGTCACCGACAGGGGGTTTTTCTTTTGCCCCGCACACCTCGACCCGACACCCCGTACCGACCCTCCTCACCGACAAGGACGACACCATGCCTCCCCAGAACGCCACACCGCGACCAATGCCCTTCGACAGGTACGCCCCGTTCGTACCCCTCGTGCTCGAGGACCGCACGTGGCCGAACCGCGTCATCGACCGCGCACCTCTGTGGTGCAGTGTCGACCTGCGTGATGGCAACCAGGCCCTCATCGACCCGATGGACCCCGACCGCAAGCGCATCATGTTCGAGACGCTCGTGCGCATGGGATTCACCGAGATCGAGGTCGGCTTCCCCGCCGCCAGCCAACCGGACTACGACTTCGTCCGTCAGCTCATCGAGGAGGACCTCGTTCCCGACAACGTCACGATCCAGGTGCTCGTGCAGAGCCGTCCCGAGCTGATCGAGCGCACCTACGAGTGCCTGCGCGGTGCCCGCAACGCCATCGTCCACTTCTACAATTCGACGAATCCGCTCCAGCGCGAGGTGGTGTTCGGCCTCGACAAGGACGGAATCCGCGACATCGCCGTGTCGGCCGCCCGCCTGTGCCGCGACCTGGAGCCGATGCTCGAGGGGACGAACGTGCGCTACGAGTACTCCCCCGAGAGCTTCACCCTCACCGAACCCGAGTACGCCCTCGAGGTCTGCACGGCGGTGATGGACGTCATCGAGCCGACACCCGAGCGGCCGCTCATCCTCAATCTGCCCGCCACGGTCGAGTGCTATTCGCCGAACGTCTACGGCGACGTCATCGAGTGGTTCATCCGCAACGTGCCCCGGCGCGAGAGCGTCGTGGTGTCGCTCCACCCCCACAACGACCGCGGCTGCGCGGTGGCCGCCGCCGAGTTCGGCGTGATGGCCGGAGCCGACCGGGTGGAGGGAACGCTGTTCGGGAACGGTGAGCGCACCGGCAACGTCGACATCGTCAACCTGGCGATGAACCTGTTCATGAACGGCGTCGACCCGCGCCTCGACATCTCCGACATCGACGCACTGCGACGCACCGCCGAGCACTGCAACCGCCTGCCGGTGCACCCGCGGCATCCCTACGTGGGTGACCTCGTCTACACCGCGTTCTCGGGGAGCCACCAGGACGCCATCAAGAAGGGCATCGAGGCCCTCCCGAGCGACTACGAACGGTGGGGCGTGCCGTACCTGCCCATCGACCCGAAGCACGTCGGGCGCTCGTACGAGGCGGTCATCCGCGTGAACAGCCAGTCCGGTAAGGGCGGGGTGGCCTACGTGATGAAGTCCGAGCACGGCTTCGACCTCCCCCGCCGTCTCCAGATCGAGTTCTCGCGCACCATCCAGCACATCACCGAGGACTCCGGCACCGAGGTGAGCCCCGCGGCCATCTGGGACGCCTTCAGCGCCGAATACCTCGCCCCGCAGCCGACGATGCTGCTCGACAGCCATGAACTGCGCAGCGACTCGGCGAGCGGGCGCACCGAGATCGTGGCCCAGCTCGTCGTCGACGGCACCCGGCGCACGGTGTCCGGTGTCGGCAACGGACCAATTGACGCCTTCGTCCACGCCCTCCGGGCCGACCTCGGCGCCGACATCGACGTGGTCGACTACGCCGAGCACGCCATGGGACAGGGCTCGGAGGCCACGGCCGTTGCCTACGTGGAGACCGTCGACTCGGGCGGAACACCGATGTGGGGTGTGGGCATGGATCCGAACATCATCTCGGCCTCGCTGCGGGCGGTGCTCGCCGCGCACGAACGTCGTCGGGTCCGTGGCTCGTCGCGGTGAGGACTAGTTTCTCCGGGTGAACAGGAGGTCTCCATGAGAATCGTCGTCAATTTCGATGCGTGTGCGTCGACCGGAGCGTGCACACAGGTCGCCCCTGAGCTCTTCGAGATCCGCTCCGACGGGTACCTCTACGTCCTCGACGAGAGCCCGTCGGAGGAGATGCGCGAGAAGGCGGTGCAGGCCGCCGACCTCTGCCCCACCGGCGCCATCACGGTCGAGGACTGAACCGGCGCGTGGGCTTCACCGGGCTGCTCCGTCAACGCTGGGAGACGTCCGGCTCGCTGCTGTGCGTGGGGCTCGACCCCGATCCCGACCGGATTCCCGCCTCCTTCGGCACGGGCCGGGAGGCGATCCTCCGGTTCTGCGAGGACATGGTCGCCGCCACCGCCGAGTTCGCGTGCGCCTTCAAACCCCAGGTGGCTTACTTCGCCGCCTCCGGCGCCGAGCCCGAACTCGAACAGCTGTGCCACGGCATCCGCGAACGCCACCCGGACATCCCCGTCATCCTCGACGCCAAGCGCGGCGACATCGGCGACACCGCCCGAATGTACGCACGCGAGGCGTTCGACCGGTACGGAGCCCACGCGGTGACCGTGAACCCGTGGATGGGCACCGACACGATCGAACCCTTCCTCTCCCATCCCGCCGGCGCCGCCATCGTGCTGTGCCGCACCTCGAATCCCGGATCCGCCGAACTGCAGTCGAGGTCGGTGGACGGGATGCCCCTCTGGGAGCACGTGGCGATGACGGCGGCCGGGACCTGGTCGTCGATGGGCGACGTCTCCCTCGTCGTGGGAGCGACCTGGCCGGACGAACTTGCCCGCGTGCGCGCCCTCACCGGCGACATGACCCTCCTCGTTCCCGGCGTCGGAGTCCAGGGAGGCGACCCGGCCGAGGTGGTCCGCAACGGGCGCAACTCCGTGGGCACGGGACTCGTCGTCAACTCGTCCCGCGCGATTCTCTACGCCTCGCTCGACGACCCCGCGGCGGGCGCGGCCCGCGTTGCCCGCGAGACACGCGACGCGCTCAACGCCGCACGCTGACACCATTACGGCGCGGTGCCCGAACAGTGGTGCTCATCCCCGCAGCGAGGTGACCTCGATGATGCCGGGCAGGGCGCGCAGCTCGTCGAGCACGGCCTCGGACACGTCGGCGGTGGGAACGATGACCATGAGCGCGGTGCCCGGCTCGATGGCCTGGCCCACGTCCATGTCGGCGATGTTGACGTCGTGGCGTCCGAGGAGGGTGCCCACCGCGCCGATGACGCCGGGACGGTCGTCGTTGCGCACCACGAGCATGTGGTCGGCCGGCGGCACGTCGGTGATGTGATCGTCCACCAGCACGATCCGCGCGCGACGGCGCGGACCCACGAGGGTGGCCGCGATGCAGTGGCGACCCGCGCGCAGGGTGAGGAGGTTCACCCAGTCGGCGTGGCCGGCGTCGCTCGGGGTCTTCGTCTCCTTCACGGTCACCCCGGCGGCGGCCGCGAGTTGGGGTGCGTTCACGTAGGTGACCTGTTCGGTTGAACGGGCCCCGAAGAACCCCTTCAGGGCGCTGAGAACGAGGATGCGGGTGTCGTAGCCGGCGAGTTCGCCCGACGCCACCACCTCGAGTTCGTCGGTGTCGCCGGCGGCCGAGGAGAAGAGACGGCCGAGACGCTCGGCAAGAGGCAGGAACGGCTTGAGGGTCTCGTTCGCGTCGGCGGCCGAGACGTTCACCGCGTATGGCACGAAGTCGCCCGCGAGGGCGAGGATGACCTGGTCGGCGATGTCGTCGCCGGCACGGTCCTGGGCCTCGCGCGTGCTCGCCCCGAGGTGGGGCGTGACGACGATCCCCGGCACGCCGAACAACGGCGACTCGGTGACGGGTTCCTTGTCGAACACGTCGAGGGCGGCGCCGGCGATGGTGCCGTTGCGCACCGCCTCGGCAAGGTCGGCTTCGTTGATGATGCCGCCGCGGGCGACGTTGACGATGCGCAGTTCCGGCTTGGCCCGCGCCAGCATCGCGGCATCGAAGAGGTTCACCGTCTCCTTGTTCTTGGGCAGGTGGATGGTGATGAAGTCGGCGCGCCCGACGAGGCTCTCGAGGTCGCACATCTCGATGTTGAGGGCGCGGGCGCGGTCCTCGGCCACGAACGGGTCGAACGCCACGATCCGCATCCCGAAGGCCGCGGCGCGTTGGGCCACGAGCTTGCCGATGCGTCCGAGACCGACGATGCCGAGCGTCTTGTCGAAGAGCTCGACACCCTCCCACTTGCTGCGCTCCCAGCGACCTTGCACGAGGGCGGCATGGGCCTGGGGCACGTTGCGCGCCACGGCCAGCAGCATCGCCATGGTGTGCTCGGCGGCGGAGACGATGTTCGATTCGGGGGCGTTGGCCACCATCACACCGCGCCGGGTCGCCGATTCGACGTCCACGTTGTCGAGCCCCACGCCGGCCCGACCCACCACGACGAGGGAATCGGCGGCGGCGAGCAGGGCGTCGTCCACCTGGGTGGCGGAGCGCACGATGAGCGCGGCCGCCCCCGGCATCGCCGCACCGAGTTCTTCGGGCGAGAGACCGAGCAGGACGTCCACCTGGTGACCCGCAGCTCGCAGACGATCGAGGCCACCCTCGGCCAGTTGCTCGGAGACGATTACGCGTGCCATCCCGTCAAGTCTCGCAAGTCGGGCCGTAGATTCCTGCATGGATACGGCCGTTTTCCGCGGCCGTGACAAACGGAAAGGAGCCCCGTCCGATGAAGCACCCGTTCCTCTCCGACGCCTGGATCGAAGCCGCCCGTGACATCCGCAGGCGCCACGAGCACGAGATTCCCCCCATCGCCCACGCCGTGCGCATCAACGTCGTGACACGCAACGCCCCCTTCGGATCGGGAACGGTCGAAGGTCACATCGACACGGCCGGGGGCGGCCTGCAGGTGGAGACGGGTCTGCTCCCCGACGCCGACCTCACCGTGACGACCGACTACGACACCGCCCGCGAATTGTTCGTCGACCAGGACCCCGCCCGCAGCATGCAGGCCTTCATGTCGGGGCGCATCAAGGTGGAGGGCGACATCACCCGTCTCATCGTGCTGCAGACCACGCTCGCTCCCGACACGGACGCGGCGCGCGCCGTGGCCGAGGAGGTGCGCGCCATCACGGCGTGACGACGGCCCCCCGCGTGGAGGGCCGGAGGCGGAACGCGAGCACCGCGGCGAACGCCGACATCACCGCACCGCTCAGCAGCGCCCACGAGTAGCTGCGCAGCACCCCACTGCCCAGGGTCATCTCGTGGATCGAGATCATCACGGTCGATCCGAGCACCGCACCCATCTGGCTGAGCAACTGCTGCAGGGCCCCGGCCACGCCGATGTTCTCGTCGTCGACGGCGTTCGCCACGAGCGCACCCAGTGCCGGGCCGGCGATGCCGAATCCCACGCCCGACACCGCGAGCCCGAGCGCGATGTACCAGCCGGGCGACCCCGTGGTGAGGGAGGCGAGCACGAGCATGGATGCGATCATCCCCACCCCGCCGATGACGCCCGACACCCGTTCCCCCACCCTCATGGTGAAGAAACTGGCGAGGGGCGCGGTGAGCGAGAACGTGAGCGGCCGGGCGATGACGAGCAGACCGATGTAAGCGGTGGTGAGACCGAGCCCGTTCTCGAGCATCTGGGGAACGACGATGAAGCCACCCATGTAGGCGAAGTTGAGCAACGACTGGATGGCGATGGGGAGCACGAGGTTCGGATTTCCGAGCCAGTGGAGCGGCAGGAGGGGTGCCTCGGCACGGCGCTCCACGCGCACAAAGAGCACGAGTGACAGTACGGACATGGCGAACGCGCCGAGGATGCCGGGAGACGCCCAACCCCACGAGTGGCCACGATTGATCGCGAGGAGGAACAGCGTCGCTGCGCCCGCGAGGGTGACGGTTCCGGCGACGTCGAACTTCACCTCAGCCGAGCGCGTCGTCTGGGGCAACAGGCGCCAGGCGAGCAGAGCGGCCGCGACGAGGAGGGGCGCCTGGATGACGAAGATCATCCGCCATCCGATGCTCTCCACGAGCGGACCGCCGATGACCACGCCGAGCACGGGCGCACCCGCAGTGGTGAAACTCCACATGCCGAGCGGTCGCACCCGTTCGTGCGGCTCGAAGAGGCGGTTGATGTAGGCCATGGCGGCAGGACCCGTGGCGGCCCCGGCAGTTGCCGAGAGCAGCCGGAACAAGACCATCGACCCGGCGTTCCACGCGAGGCACACGAATCCGGCGAACACCCCCGAGAGTGCGAGCCCGTAGACGTACACCTTCTTGTGCCCATAGAGGTCGCCGATCTTGCCGTAGGCGGGCCCCACCACGCCGAACGCGAGCATCGGGCCGGTGATCGACCAGTTGAGCACGGTGACCGAGGAGCCGAGGTCGCGCGAGATGGTCTCGAGGGAGACGACGAGCACCGTGATGGTGGAACTGGTGGTGAAGAGCCCCGCCAGCACCACGGCCAGAGTCGCCCATCGACGCGTGATGCCGACCCGGCGTGCGAGGTGTCGGGGCACCATGAACGTCCAGGGCACGACCGAGACCTCGTCCACGCCGGCCTGCTCGATGGCGATCGTCTCGCGCCCGTGAGGGGCGAGCTCGGCGTCGTCGGCCGGGCGGGGGGAACGACCGCTGGCCACGGTCAGTTGTTGAAGACGAGGTCGACGACCTGGCCGGCGAGCACGGTGGAGCGCGCGGTGAGGCTGATCGGCGTTCCGTTGATGGAGGCCGACTTGATCGACTTGTTCTTGTTGCCCGTCACCTTGCCGATGATCAACTGGGCCTGCAGGAGACGTCGCTCGACGGTTGCGTACTCGTGGCCCTTCAGGAACGGGAACTGGACCGACTTCTTGCCCGACGAGATGATGATGGTCACCGTCGTGCCCTTGGCCACCGGGGTGCCGGGCAACGGATCGGAGATGGCCACCTTGCCGGCGGCGACCGTGGGGCTCGGCATCCGCGTGGGCGAGGTGACGACGACGAGGCCGGCAGCCTGCAGAGCGGCCGTGGCTTCCTCGACGGTCATGTCGGCGATGACGGGCACGGGTCGAATGGCAGGGCCGGTCGACACCCGCAGGGTCAGCGACGCCCCCTTCACCACGGTGTCGCCCACGGTGAGACTCGGCTGATCGGGCACGACCCACCCGGCGATGGAGCCGGCGGGGATCTCCTCGTCCTCAACGTCCTCGGTCGTGTACTCGAGCCCCGCAGTTTCGAGGAGAGCCTTGGCCGCGTCGAGCGAGAGGCCCTTCAGTTCGACGAGTTCGACGAGGGGCGGCCCCTCGGACACGTAGAGGGTGAGGGTGCCGCGCTTGGCGAGCTGCTCGCCGGCGATGGGCTCCGAACGAATGACTTCTCCGGTCTCCACCTCGTCGCTGCGCTCGAGCACGATGCGCACGCCCCATCCGAACCGGGACAACTCGTTGCGGGCTTCGGCCTCGCTCATGCCGGCGAGGACCGGCACCTCGCTCGTGGGATTGAGCACCGTGAGCCACGCGCCGGCGCCGGCGCCACCGAGCAGGGCAACGACTGCGACGGCGATGACGATGGTGCGACCGATGCGACGGCGGCCACCTCGTTTGGCGCGACGACGACCGCGGCGCGAGCTCTCGGAGGTGGCGTCGTCGGCAGCAAGGATGCGCAGGGCTTCGGGGTCATACGACACGGGACCGGTGTCGTCCCCACCGATCGTCAGAGGAGTACCCCGCGTCATGCCGGTGGGATCGGCGGGGCCGATGGGCGGCACGTACACGGGACCGGTGTCCACCTCGCGGCCACCGATGGTGGGAGTGGTGCGAATGCTGATCGGGCCCGACGGCGCCTGGTTCGGCACCGGCGGCGGGTTCAGCACCGGAGGCATGGTGCCCGTCGCGAGGCGATCGAGGGGGTGGGAGACGTCGGAATGGAGCATGCCCGAGCCGGTGGGATCACCCGGCGCTCCGGTGGCGACCTCAGTGTCGAACAAGCCAGTGCCCACGATGTTGATCGGGGTCGGGCGCGGCATCTTCTCGGCGGCCTGCACGAGTTGCTGACCGAACTCGCGCGGAGTGAAGCGCTCGGAGGCTGCCGGACGACCGGCACGCTCGATGACCTGGGCGAGTGGCCCGAACTCTGCACTGACGGGCAACAGTCGTCCGGCGCGGTTGGCCGCCGCCGTCGAGGCCGAGTCACCGACGAAGGTCACCTCGCCCGTCATTGCCTCGATGAGTACGAGCGCCACCGAATACACGTCGGAGGACACCGTGCGCGGCGTGCCCTCCAGCACCTCGGGTGCCGCGTAGTTCACCTGGTCGAGCGTGAGGTGCTCGACGGGACGGTGCGGGGCGCCGAAGCCGACGACCCGGATGCGACGATCCATGCCGAACACGAGACGGGAGGGCCGCACGTCGCCGTGCACCACACCCACCTTGGCGGCCGCATCGAGGGCCCTGCAGATGTCGATGCCCACGATGAGCGCCTGGGACGGGGTGAGGCGACGGCCCCGGTCGAGGAACTCGCGCAACGACCCCCCGGCGAGGCGATCGGAGACCGTATAGACGTACTGCTCGCCGTCGAGGGTGACGTGGCCGTGGTCGCGGATGGACTCGATGCAGGGGTGGCGCAGGCCCGACGCCAGGTCGACCTGGGCCTCGAAGGCCTCCACCGCCTCGGCCGGGGTGCGTATGCCGGCAGCGGGATCGACGAGCAGGTCGACGGGCACGAGGCGAATGGACAGTTGTTCACGCGAGGAGAGGTCGACCGTGTCGTACTGCAGGGCCCCGGAGGAGGCCCCACCACCCTCGAGGCGGGGCTCGCCAAGCTCGTAACGCCCCCCGACAACGGTTCCGATCGCAGACTGTGGGTCCCTCATGACCCGAAGAAACCTACCCTTCTGTACCTCGTGAGGTGTTGCGAGGGGGTGTGACGGGCGAGAATGGCCCCATGGCACCGCGTCTCTCCCGTCTGCGTCTCGACCGTGAAAAACTCTTCGTGAGCGTGGCGGTGGGGCTCGGTGTGGTCCTCATGGTGGCCGGGTTTCGCACCGCCGACACCGGGGACGAGGGTCGGGACATCCCCGCCGCCATCGAATCGATGACGCCCGGACCCGGTGACCAGGTGCTGCGCCAGAGCCAGATCTTCGTGGATTTCGTGGACGGATACGTCGCCGAACTGGAGGTCGACGGAATCCTGTTGGAAACCACCCGCCTCGACGAGTTGAGCTCCGGCGGGGCCGTACCCAGCCCCGGGGCCCAGGTGGAGGTGCCCCCCACGGCCATCTACGACCCGGGTCGGTTCACCATCAGTTTCCTGCCCCAGCCGGGGGCTGCCATCGAGTCGTTCAGCCAGGGACCCCACAGCGCCGTGGTGCGCTACTGGAAAGCCGTGGACGGGCCGACAAAGGCGCGCACCTTCGCCTGGGACTTCACGGTCGACTGAAGCGAAACGGTTCCGATGGATCGCCGGAGCCTACGATGGGACACTGCTGGACCTTCGGTCTGTAGAGTGGGCGGCATGAGAAAGACACTCACTTCCATCACCCTGGTCGCGACGGGAGTCCTCGGACTCGCCTCCCTGGCCGGCTCCGCCGGAGCCGTCACCCTCGACGCCACCGGAACGGCGTTCCGATTCGGCTACGACGGCCAGACCGTCACCGACGCGGCCGACCTCGACGTCCCACTCCCCGAGGGATCATCGATCCGCTATGACGCCGTGGCCACCATCGACGGAACGGTCATCGATGCGGTCGTCACCTTCGTTGATGGGACCAATCTCGTCTGGGACACCGCCGGCGAAATCGGACGTCTGGATGACACCTTCCCCGACGATGAGGAGGACCCATTCATCGAGTTGCAAGTGGGTTCCACGGCGGACGGCGAGGGGATCGCCGAGATTCGGGTGGACTTCCTCGAGAGCGGCACGAAAACTCCGGTCACCGTCATGAACCTGCCGCTGAACATCTATGACATCGACGACCTGCAGTGGGCCGAGGTTGACGGCGTCGCCGGGTACTCGGTGTCCACGAACACCCACCTCACGGTGACGAACCCGTCGACGGGTACCTACCGGTTCACCTCGCCCGACGAGGAAACCGATGGCGATGACGGCACCGCCTACACCATCGGTCGCGGCAAGATGATCTTCGCCGCCACGTCGTCGGTGACGGTTCGTGTCTCCGTTCCCGCCGAAACTGGCGGAAGCTTCGACCTGGACTTCTCCAACGGTCTGCCGTGGACCGATCAGTTCGGCGGTGGCGAGAACACCACCAACCTGCCCGAGACGGGCATGGCCGTGGGCATCCTCGCCGGCCTGTCGGTGGCGATGATCGCCGGTGGTGCCGCCCTCGGCGCCCGCCGCCGTATCCGCGCCTGACGCAACTCTCCGAAAGGGGCGGTTCCGGCTCTGCCGGAGCCGCCCCTTTCGCCGTTCAACGGGTCGGAAGCTCGCCCGTCTCGAGCAGTGCGACGAACCCGGCCTCGTCGACTATCGGAACACCCAATTGCTCGGCCTTCGTCACCTTGCTCGCGCCCGGCTCCGCGCCGACGACGACGGCAAACGTCTTGGCGCTCACGCTGCCGGGGCTGCGACCGCCGCGCCGCTTGATGGCCGTCTCTGCGTCCTCGCGGGAGAATCCCTCGAGGGTTCCCGTCACGACGATCGCCTTGCCCTCGAGAGTCCGAGGCTCATCGCTCGTTTCCACCCGACCAAAGGCGACCCCAGCCACGCGCAACTTGTCCACCATGGCGGCATTTTCCGCTCGGGCGAACCACGACGCCACCGAGGCAGCGATGACGGGTCCCACACCTTCGACACCGGACAGGTCCTCTTCCGTCCCGGCCTCGATGGCATCGAGCGTGCCGAACCGCGAAGCGAGCGCGTCGGCCGCCGAGGGTCCGAGATTCTTGATGCCGAGCGCGGTGAGCAGTTTCGGCAGGGGGCGCGTACGCGAACCCTGGATCGACGCAACGAGGTTCGCTGCGCTCGTGTCGGCGAACCCCTCGAGGGTGAGCAATTGCTCGACGGTGAGGAAATAAAGGTCGCCCGCGTCGGCCACCAAACCAGCATCCGAGAGGGCGTACACCGTCCGCTCGCCGAGACCCTCGATGTCCATGCCGCCCCGCGACGCGAAGTAGATGATGCGCTGATCGCGTTGGAAGGGGCACGACGGCTCGACGCACCGGGTGTCGGCTTCGTCCTCGCTCTTCACGAGACGCGAACCGACCGGGCAGGGACATGTCTTGGGGAAGGTCCAGGGCGAGGACCTCTTCGGACGCTTGGCCAGCACCGGTCCGACCACCTCGGGGATGACGTCGCCCGCCTTGCGCACCACCACGGTGTCTCCGGGACGCACGTCTTTGAGGGCCACCTGGTCGCGGTTGTGCAGGGTGGCCATGCCCACGGTCGAGCCGCCGACGAACACGGGCTCGAGCACGGCGAAAGGGGTCACCCGACCGGTCCGCCCCACCGACACCTGGATGTCGCGCAGCAGGGTGGTGCGCTCCTCCGGCGGGAACTTGAAGGCGATGGCCCAGCGCGGTGCGCGGGAGGTGAAGCCGAGCTGCTCGCGCTGGGCGAGGTCGTCCACCTTCACCACGACCCCGTCGATCTCAAATGCCATCCCGTCGCGACCCTGTTGGCGCGCCGCGCAATAGGCGACGACCTCTTCGAGCGAGCGGACGACGGCGATCCCGGGATTGACGGGGAAGCCGAGCGCGGCCAGCCATTCGAGGGTCTCGTGATGCGAGGAGAACTCCGGTCCGCCCACCACCTCGCCGAGCTGATAGGCCCACAGCGACAACTCGCGCTCGGCGGTGACGGCGGCGTCCTTCTGGCGCAGGCTCCCCGCCCCGGCGTTGCGCGGGTTGACCGGCACCGTCAGCGGAGCGCGCCCCGCGGCCTGACGCGTGAGGTTCTCCTCCTCGCGCCGACGCTTGAAGCGGGCGAAGGCTTCGATCGGCATGTACACCTCGCCGCGCACCTCGAGAACCGCGGGCACCTTCGTGCCCTTCGGGGCCGAGAGCATGCCCGGCACGGCGGAGATGGTGGCCACGTTCGCCGTCACGTCCTCGCCGGTGCGGCCGTCGCCGCGGGTGGCGGCATGCACGAGGACACCGTTCTCATAGCGGATGCTCACCGCCAGTCCGTCGATCTTGGGTTCGCAGGTGTAGGCCACCTCGACGCCCTCGCCGAGTCCCTTCGTGACGCGCTCGCCCCAGGCGGAGAGCTCGTCGGCATCCATGGCGTTGTCGAGGCTCATCATCGGCACACGGTGCTCGACGGGAGAGAACGTGGTGGACCGCGCCGATCCCACCGCCTCGGTGGGGCTGCCCTCGAGGGCCAGTTCCGGATGCGCCGCCTCGAGCTCGCGCAGTTCGCGCACCAGCTCGTCGTACTCGGCGTCGCTGATCTCCGGGTCGTCGCCGCCGTAGTAGAGCTCATTGTGGCGGTGGATCTCCGCCCGGAGTTGCTCGGCGCGTGTCTTCGGGGAGGGGGTGCGCGCCATCGCCGCCAACCTACCCATGCGGCGCGCCGGGGTGCCGACTCCATGGCGGGTATCGACGCCCACGAACGATGCCTTCGGCGCCTCGTCGTGGCAACCTTGACCCATGGCGCGCCTCCCCTCGTCCCATCGCCGCGGCGACATCGTGCGCTGGTTCGCCTTCCTCGTGTGGCTCGTCCTGGCCGTCACGGCGCCGTGGTCGGGAGCCGTCGCCGATGCCTCGGATCCGGTGCGCTGGACCGCGACCATCTGGGGGTGGGCGGGCTGGGTGCTCGTGCTGCAGACGATGCTCGTGGCCTCCCCGGTGTCGCTCACCGCCGTCCGCGTGACGGCTCCCCTCGCCGTGGTGGCGACGGTCGTCGCCGGCGACGCGCTGTCGATCCTGGCGGCGAGCGTGTTCCTCGTCGCGGTGTTCACCGCCGAGTTCGCCGATCGCATGGTGCAGGGCAGTGCCTACGGACGCGAGACCCGCTTCTGCCTGCGTACGCCGGTCCCCCACATGGTGCCGGCACTCGTCGCCTGG
>Ga0315903_10000731_pt1 | contig 49154 bp, 35 predicted proteins | sample LakEriMetagenome_7_FD_203524 | JGI IMG/M metagenome (GOLD analysis project Ga0315903, IMG submission 203524) | Freshwater fungal communities from buoy surface, Lake Erie, Ohio, United States - Buoy 2 MA119 | ecosystem: Environmental > Aquatic > Freshwater > Lake | place: USA: Lake Erie, Ohio... | reverse complement strand
ATAGTGTCTTCAAGATGATTGGGTCGCGCTGCTTGATTTGGGTTGCGGTGCTCTGGTTGCTGGCCGGGGCTGTGTTTGCGTCGGCCGAGCCTAGTGACCCTGCGCGAGGCGAGCCCTCCACCTCAAAGCAGCCCGATTGTCGGGCGACGGTCGAGTCGCTGGTGCTCGAGGCTTCAGCCGATCGAGATCCGCGGCGCACCGACCGCGCGCTCGATATTGCGATGGCTTGTCATCACATCCCGGCCGCTTGGCAAATGGCAGCGCGTTTGTGGTCGCTCGACCCTGAAAATCCCGAGGCACTCCAGCGCGTCGGTATGGTCGCGTTACAGGCGTGGAAGATTCCCGAAGCGCGTGAAATCTACGCATCTCTGCTCGCCAAGCCGGACGTCGAGCCCGGGCGTGCCTTGGCCGACATCCTGCCGCCCTTGTCCGAAGGACCGCTCGCACCCGCCGCATGGCGTATCTTCGGCTCGCTGCTCGATCGCGAGACCCTCACACCGCAGGCGATCGCCACACTCGGGCGCATGGCTTGTAACTCGGACGATCTTGCAGCCTGTGCCTCGCTGATCTCGCTTGCGCGCACCCGTGGCGCTGGTCGCGATGTACGAACCATTCGATTGGCCGCTGCCGCCGCAGCCGCACTCGGTGAAGAGACCACCGCGCTGGAGGAGGCGTCCCTCGTCGCTCAGGGTGATCCGGTCAATCATCGGTTCGCGCAAATCGAGACCTGGATCACGCTGGATCGTCTCGATGAGGCTCGTGCTGCACTCCAAAAAATAGCCACGGCCGATGATGCGTCACCAGATACGCCATTTCGTCGTGAAGCGGAGCGACGACTCGCGCTGCTCGCGCTGTCGCAGGGCGAGTTAACGGAGGCGGAGCGTTTATTCAGCGAGCGGTTGCGTGCTGATCGGGGCTCCGCCGAATCTTTGTATTACCTCGCGGTGATCGCTGAGCGACAGGGCCGGACCGATTCGGCCTTGAAGGCGTATTTGCAGCTCAGTACTGCGGGTGCGGGGCTGCCACCGCGGGTGCGCGCGGCACGCTTGCTCTTCGCGCAAGGTCGGCATGACGATGCTTTGGCGTTGTTCGATGCGCTTAAACACCCGGCGCGTAACAATACGATCGAAATCGAGATCGCTCGTTCTCGCGCCTTGGCGGAGGCAGGCTTCGGTGACGAGGCGATCGACAGCATCGAGAGTGCTTTGCAACGTCACCCCGACCATCCTGAGTTGCTGTATCACAAGGCGGTGCTCCTCGATGGGATGGGCCGCACCGCAGCAGGCATTCGTGTATTCGAGGGATTGCTGCAGCAGCGGCCCGACGAGGCGAACGTCATGAACGCTCTCGGTTACACGCTTGCCGATCGGAAGCGTCAGTTGACTCGCGCCGAGCGATTGATTCGAGCGGCACTCGATCAACGACCGGACAACGCAGCCTACCTCGACAGTCTGGGTTGGGTGCTGTTTCGTCGCGGTAAAACGCAGGATGCGCTGCCCTTGCTCGAGCGCGCGTGGCGACTGTCCAAAGAAGCGGAGATCGCAGCGCATTGGGGTGAGGCTCTGTGGGCGAGTGGTGATCGTGCTGCCGCGCAGCGAGTCTGGGCGCAGGCACTGTTGTTGTCCCCGGAGTCGAAGCCGCTGCGCGAAGTCATCGAGCGATTTGCCGAGCGCAGGTAAGTGCGTCGTATCTCGCCGTGGCGATGCTTCGCCATTCTCATCCTGTCGTCTTTGACCGCATGCGTCAGCGTTCCTCGCTTGTCGCTGCCGGCGGCCGATCTGCCGGTGGAGTGGGTCGCGCGTCAAGCCGTGTTGCAATCGTGGGCGCGCTTTGACCTGCGCGGGAAAGTGTCGATTTTGCGCGGTGAGCAGAGCGTGGTAGCGGTTGTTCGCTGGCGTCAGCGCGGCGATGGACTGCGCCTTGGGCTGGAGGGGCCGCTCGGTATGGGGGCTTCGGAGTGGTTCTTCGACTCAACCCGATCCGACCAGGCGCTCGCTGATCTCGAACGTCGACTTGGCGTTGCTCTGCCGATCGCGTCGGTAAGGTATTGGGCTTTGGGTGTCCCCGACCCATCGCTCGAAGTTCAATCGGTCGAGATCATCGCGGATCGCTTGCACTCTTTGCAGCAGCAGGGATGGTCAATTCGGTATCTGGACTATGCACCTGTCCCCGGCGCCCGCTTCGAGTTGCCGCGTCGGTTGCAATTGGAATCGTCCGATGTGCGCGTGCGGATGTTCATCGATAGCTGGGAGTCGCTCGGGCCATGATCGCCGCCAACCCAAAACGCTGGTGGCCAGCGCCCGCCAAGCTCAATCTTTGTCTGCACGTAACGGGTCGACGCGCCGATGGTTACCACGAGTTACAGACGATTTTTCAGCTCATATCTTTGGCTGATCAGTTGTCTTTTGATCTGCGTGATGACGGTCGAATCGTTCGGCTCGACTACGAAGGCGCTGCTGCGGGTGCCTTGAGTACTGTCGGCGAGGATCAGGATCTATGTGTCCGGGCGGCGAGGGCTCTGCAGTTGCGCACGGGCGCCAAAGCCGGTGCTGCGATTCGGATTCGCAAACACATTCCTGTCGGTGGCGGTCTCGGCGGCGGCAGCTCTGATGCGGCCACGACTCTCTTGGTGCTGAACGCGCTTTGGGGTGCCGGCTTGTCCACAGACGATTTGGCTGAGATCGGAATTGCCCTCGGGGCGGATGTGCCGGTGTTCGTTCGGGGGTATTCCGGGCTTGGGGAGGGGGTGGGCGAGCGTCTGACACCGCTCGAGCTACCGGATTCCTGGTTTCTGGTCATTCACCCCGGGGTGTCGGTCCCCACCCGGGATGTCTTCCAGGCTCCTGAATTGACACGAAATTCCCCCGTCCTCACAATAGCCGCCCTTTTGGCTTCCGGGGGTCGTAACGACTGCGAGCCGGTGGTGCGTACGCGCTATCCGGAGGTTGCAGCCGCGCTCGACTGGCTCGGTCGGTTTGCGTCCGCGCGGCTGACCGGTACCGGGTCCTGCCTCTTCGCCCGTTTCGCCTCGGCTGCCGAGGCAGAGCGAGTTGCCGCGAGAGTGCCGGATGTCTGGCGGGCTTATGTGGTGCAGGGGCTGGCGGAGTCGCCGCTTCGGCAGAGTTTGTAACGGTTGGGGTGTCGCCAAGTGGTAAGGCAGCGGGTTTTGATCCCGCCATTCGGAGGTTCGAATCCTTCCACCCCAGCCACTCGATAAGTTTCCCCGTCATCGGGGGAGGGTCGCTTGGACAGTCCGACGTTTGCGCTCTTTACCGGGAATGCCAATCCCGCACTGGCGCAGGAAATCGCCCGTCACCTGAAGGTTCCGCTTGGGCGAGCCATGGTCTCTCGGTTCAGCGACGCCGAGGTCAACGTCGAACTCATCGAGAACGTGCGTGGTCGCGACGTTTTTCTAGTTCAGCCGACTTGTCCGCCGGTCAACGATCACCTGATGGAACTGCTGATCATGGCGGATGCGTGCCGCCGCGGTTCCGCCCGAAGCGTTACGGCAGTCGTCCCGTACATGGGCTACTCGCGACAGGATCGTCGCCCGCGAGCGACGCGCTCGGCCATCTCGGCCAAGGTAGTTGCCAACATGATGGTCGGTGCAGGCATCGATCGCATGCTCACCGTCGACTTGCACGCGGAGCAGATCCAGGGCTTTTTTGATATCCCGGTCGACAACGTGTATGCATCACCCGTCTTGCTCGGTGACGCCTGGCGTCAGCGCTACGAGAACATGATCGTGGTATCACCCGATGTGGGTGGTGTGGTGCGTGCTCGCGCGCTGGCTAAGCGGCTCGATGACGTCGAGCTCGCCATCATCGACAAGCGCCGGCCGCGACCGAACGAATCGAAGGTGATGAATATCATCGGCGAGGTGAAAGACAAGACTTGCGTGCTCATCGACGACATCGTCGACACGGCGGGGACGTTGTGCCTCGCTGCGCAGGCGCTCAAGGATGAAGGCGCTCGAAAAGTGGTGGCCTACATCACGCATCCCATTCTGTCGGGACCTGCCGTAGAGAGAATCGCCAACTCGGGCCTCGACCAATTGGTTGTCACCGACACGATTCCTCTGAGTGCAGAGGCCCAAAAATGCCCGCGGATTCGCCAGCTTTCGGTGGCGGGTCTGCTCGGTGAGACGATACGACGAATTCGCGACGAAGAGTCGGTCAGTTCGTTGTACGTCGATTGAGTCCGTTCTGGTCGCGGAACGGAATAACGTTAAATCAGGAGTTGAATATCATGAAGATCTCTTTCGAACTTGCGGCGGAAGCCCGCAATGACGAGGGCAAAGGTGCGAGCCGCCGCCTCCGTCATGCTGGTCGAGTCCCCGCGATCCTTTACGGCGGCAAGGATCAGCCGCAGTCGCTGTCCTTTAATCACGAAAAGCTGCTGACGCTGATCGAGAACGAAAAGTTCTACTCGACGATCGTCGGTATCAATGTCGGCGGCAAGGTGCACCCGGTCGTGGTCAAAGATTTGCAGATGCATCCTGCGAAGAACCAGGTTCTGCATCTCGACCTGCAGCGCGTTCTCGATAACGAGAAGATCCGTTTGCGCTTGCCGATCCACTTCAAGGGAGAGTCGGTTGCTCCGGGCGTCAAAACCCAGGGTGGTATCGTCTCGCACCGCTTGGCTGATATCGAAGTGCAGTGTCTCGCGAAGGATCTGCCGGAAGAGCTCGTTCTCGATCTGTCGGAGATGAAGCTCAACGACACCAAGTACGTCTCGGATATCTCGCTGCCCGCGGGTGTCGTGGCGACATTGGTGGTCCAGGGTAAGGATCAGGTTGTAGTCTCGATCCACAGCCCGCGCGCCGAAGAGCCGGAAGCGGCTCCGACCGCGGAAGCTGCGGCACCTGCGGCTGATGCCAAGAAGGAAGAGGCTAAGAAGGAACCTGCGAAGAAATAATTTCGCGGTGTTTTTTTCTGATGGAGGCCGCCCACGTGGCGGCCTCCGTTTTTGAGGAGCTCGAGTGGGCGCGCAATCGATCATGTTGGTCGTGGGTTTGGGTAACCCGGGTGAGAAATACACTCGCACGCGTCACAACGCGGGCTTCTGGTTCGTCGATGAGCTGGCGCGTCGTCACGGCGGTTCGTTTCGTGCGGAATCCAAGCACCAAGGTGAGCTCGCGCGTATCAGTTTGATGGTCGCGGGGTCGAGACAGGAGCTGTGGTTGTTGAAGCCAACCACGTTCATGAATCGCAGCGGTGGGTCGATTGCGTCGGTGAGTCATTTTTACAAGATTTCGCCGGGCTCGATTCTGGTCGCTCACGATGAGCTCGACTTGGCAGCGGGCACGGTACGACTGAAACTCGCCGGTGGCCACGGTGGGCATAACGGATTGCGCGACACGATTGCTGCCATCGGTGCCGATTTTTGGCGGTTGCGCCTCGGTATCGGACATCCAGGGCACAAGGATCTCGTGCTCGACTATGTATTGCAGCGCGCCTCGGCTACCGACGAACACGCGATTGAGAACGCCATCGGTAAGGCGGCCGATGTTCTGCCGCTGCTGCTCGAGCAGGGCGGCGAGAAGGCGATGACTCGTCTTCACACCACGAATTGATACGGGAACACACTCATGGGAATCAAATGCGGAATTGTTGGACTGCCGAACGTGGGCAAGTCCACTCTCTTCAACGCGCTGACGCGCTCAGCGATTGCGGCGGAGAACTATCCGTTTTGCACCATCGATCCCAACGTCGGCATCGTCCCGGTGCCTGACCCGCGGCTCGATCAATTGGCTGCCATCGTGAAGCCCGAGCGTGTGGTACCGACGACGGTGGAGTTCGTCGATATTGCAGGCATTGTCAAAGGCGCTTCCACGGGCGAGGGACTCGGCAATAAGTTTCTCGCCAACATTCGTGAGGTCGATGCGATCACCCATGTGGTGCGCTGCTTCGTCAACGACGATGTGATCCACGTTTCAGGCAAAGTCGATCCGCTGGCCGACATCGAGACGATCAACACTGAGCTTGCGCTCGCCGATCTCGAGACGGTCGAAAAAGCGCTGCAGCGCGCCGAGAAGGCGGCCAAGGCGCAGGACAAAGAAGCCATGAAGGCGCGCGACATCATCAAGCGAGTCCGCGATGCGCTCAATGAAGGTGTGCCAGCGCGCGCCGTCGAGCTCGATGAAACCGAGCGGCCGATCGTGCGTGAGCTCCAGCTGATGACCTATAAGCCAGTGCTGTATGTCGCCAACGTGCAGGAGAGTGGTTTTACCAATAACCCGATGCTGGCCGCCGTCGAGGCGCTCGCGACCCGCGAGGGTTCGCAAGTCGTGCCGGTGTGCGCTGCGATCGAGGCGGAGATCTCTCAGTTGGATGATGCGGACCGTGCCGACTTCCTCAAAGATCTCGGTCTCGAAGAGCCCGGTCTCAATCGTGTCATTCGTGCGGGTTACACCTTGCTTGGGCTGCAAACGTATTTCACGGCGGGCGTCAAAGAAGTGCGCGCCTGGACCGTCAAAAAGGGTGCGACAGCACCGCAGGCGGCGGGTGTCATTCACACCGATTTCGAACGGGGATTCATCCGCGCTGAAGTGATTGGATTCGAGGACTACATCGCGCTCAAGGGCGAGCAGGGTGCCAAAGAGGCCGGAAAACTGCGCCTCGAGGGCAAGGAATACATCGTGCGAGAAGGCGATGTGATGCACTTCCGATTCAACGTCTAATGCCGATCTGAGACCTAATACGGTGATGGAAGCATTCTGGATATCGACGGGGATCGTGGCGCTCGCCGAAATTGGCGACAAGACGCAGCTGCTCGCTCTCGTGCTCGCAGCGAAGTACCGCAAGCCTGTGCCGATCATCTTTGGCATTTTCGTGGCGACGCTGCTGAACCACGCCGTTGCCGGCTACTTCGGTGCGTGGTTGGCGGCGACGATCGGCGAACAGATGTTGAAGTGGATCCTCGGCGTCTCGTTCATCGCCATGGCTGGCTGGATGTTGATCCCCGATAAGCTCGATGAAGAAGAAGATAAGCCTGCGCGCTTTGGTGTGTTTCTTACTACGCTGATCGCGTTCTTTATCGTCGAGATCGGTGACAAGACGCAGGTGGCCACGGTCTTCCTGGCCGCAAAATATGCTGATGTCATCGCGGTCGTGGCAGGTACCACGGTCGGTATGATGGTGGCCAACGTGCCGGCGGTGTTGCTCGGTGAAGTGGCCGCCAAGAAATTGCCGATGCGCCTGGTACACAGCGTCGTTGCGATCGTTTTCCTCGTGCTCGGACTGATCATCCTCTTCAATTGACGAGGCGCGTTGCTTGCGAGGTCTGCTTGGGCTTAAACCAAGCCTAGTGGAAGCTCCGTCGTATTCTTGGTTTCCTCGATCACGATGCGCGAGTCGATCGATTGCACGCCCGGAATCTGCGCGAGTTTGTTCTGCACGAAGCGGTTGTAGTCTTCGATGGTGCGGGTCGCCACCAGCAGGATGAAGTCGATATCACCCATCACGAGAAAGCATTGCAGCACCTCGGGAAAGCTCACGACTTTCTGCTTGAACTTGGGTAGTGATTGCCAGCCATGGCTCGCGAGCTTGACGTTCACGAACACCAGCACGTCTATGCCGAGTTTTTTGCGTGCGAGCAGGGCGACGCGCCGCTGAATGACGCCAGCTTCTTCCAGTTGATTGATGCGACGCCAGCAGGGCGATTGCGATAGTCCCACCCGCTCGGCGAGCTCGGTGCTCGACAGATTGGCATCTTGCTGGAGTTCTTTGAGGATCGAGATATCCTGAGGATCGAGCTTCATGGCTAGGTTATTCTCCAAATTAGGGTATAGAGAATAACTTATTTTTGAAGGGGCGCTCTGGTGCGCTACCCAGCCATCCCATCCGCCGGGAGCTGCCGTAGGCTCTTGGCATGATCCAACCCAAGCTGCATGTCCCGGCGGTACCGGCACGCCCCGGCGAGGCGCCGGATTTTAGTTACGTTAACTTGGCGGCCGCAGGTGCGGTGCCGAGACCCGACCCGCGTGTGCCGGTGCGAGAAACGGTCGAGCTCGCCGAGTCCTTGATACGAGTGCTCGACGAGCACGGAAAGGCGTGTGGTCCGTGGGATCCGAAGCTCAGTACCGAGAGCTTGCAGACTGGGTTGCACCAGCTGCTGTTGACGCGCGTGTTCGATGATCGAATGCAACGCACGCAGCGACAGGGACGCATCACTTTCTACGTACGTTCCTACGGTGAGGAAGCCGTCTCCGTGGCGGCCGTTGCCGCACTCGCAGATTCGGACATGTTGTTTCCCTCATATCGCAACCAGGGTCTCTTCATCGCCCGCGGTGTGAGCCTAGTGGAGCTGATGTGCCAGTTGCTCTCCAATACGCGCGACATGTGCAAGGGGAGGCAGTTGCCGGTGATGTATCACGCTGCGGAGCAGAACATCTTCAGCATCTCTGGCAATTTGGCCACGCAGTATCCGCAGGCTGTTGGTTGGGGCATGGCCGCTGCCATTAAAGGAGAGTCGGGGATTGCAGCTGCCTGGATCGGCGAGGGCAGCACGGCAGCGGCAGACTTCCATCACGCGCTGACCTTCGCCAAGGTTTATAAGGCGCCGGTCATTCTCAACGTCGTCAACAATCAGTGGGCCATCTCGACTTTCCAAGGATATGCCGGCGGTGAGCAGCGATCGTTCGCAGCGCGCGGACCCGGCGTTGGTATTGCGGGTCTGCGTGTCGATGGCAACGACTATCTCGCCGTGTATGCGGCGACCCGTTGGGCTGCCGAGCGCGCTCGCAGCGGTGAAGGGGCGACTCTGATCGAGCTCGTGACGTATCGCGCCGGCGCGCACTCAACCAGCGATGATCCCTCTCGTTATCGGCCTCGCGAGGAGTTCGCCGAGTGGCCTCTCGGTGATCCTGCAGAGCGCCTCAAGCAGCACTTGATCCAACTCGGCGTCTGGAGTGAAGCGCAGCACGATGCGCTACTCGTCGAACTCGAGGAGCAGGTTGGTGCTGCATGGAAGCAGGCAATGGCCTACGGCACGCTCACTGAAGGTGAGAAGCTCGATCCGAAGCTCATGTTCTCGGATGTCTACAAGAACATGCCCGATCACTTGCGAGTGCAATGCGAGCACATGGAGAGTGAAGCATGACTGCCATGAACATGGTACAGGCGCTCAATTCGGCGATGGATGTCATGCTCGAGCGAGACTCTTCGGTAGTCGTACTCGGGGAGGATGTCGGTTATTTCGGCGGTGTTTTCCGAGTGACCGACGGTCTGCAAAAGAAATTCGGCGCTCATCGCGTGCTCGATACACCGATTGCCGAAGGTGGCATCGTGGGCGCCGCTATTGGCATGGGCGTCAACGGCCTGCGACCGGTGGCCGAGATTCAGTTCGCAGACTATATCTACCCGGCCTACGACCAAATCGTCAGCGAGTTGGCGCGCCTGCGTTATCGAAGTGCGGCGGCCTTTACCGCGCCGCTGACGATCCGCACGCCCTGCGGGGGTGGGATCCGTGGCGGGCAAACCCATTCGCAAAGTCCCGAGGGCGTTTTTGCTCACGTCAGTGGCATCAAGACCGTCATGCCGTCGAACCCCTACGATGCAAAGGGTTTGTTGATCGCGGCGATCGAGGATGATGATCCGGTCATTTTCTTTGAACCCAAGCGGCTCTATAACGGGCCTTTCGATGGCGACCCCGAGAAGCCCGCGCAGGCGTGGGCGGGTCATCCGATGGCTGATGTTCCCGAGGGCTATTATCGAGTCGAGATCGGCAAAGCCGCGGTCACGCGCGCGGGCGGTACGGTCACGATGGTCGCATACGGGACCATGGTGCATGTTTGCATTGCAGCAGCCGAGGCCGAGGGCATCGATGCGGAAGTCATCGATGTGCGTAGCATGATGCCGCTCGACATTGACACCATCGCCCTGTCGGTGGAGAAGACCGGTCGTTGCTTGATCGCACATGAAGCCACTCGGTTCGCCGGCTTCGGTGCGGAGTTATCCGCATCGATTCAAGAGCGTTGCTTTTGGAGTCTTGAGGCGCCCATTGCTCGCGTGGCGGGTTGGGACACGCCATATCCGCACGCCTTTGAGTGGCAGTACTTCCCTGGCAAGCAGCGTGTGCGGCGTAGCTTGCGTCAACTGATGCAGATCGAGGGCTGATCATCATGGCTCGATACAGCATGCGGCTGCCCGATCTCGGTGAGGGTACCGTCTCAGCGGAAGTGATCGCGTGGCGAGTCACTGCGGGTGATCTCATTACCGAAGATGCGCCGCTCGTGGAGATGGCGACGGACAAGGCCGTTGTCGAAGTCCCATCGCCAGTGACCGGGCGAGTGGTCTCGGTGACGGGCAACCCGGGCGATAGCATCGCTGTTGGCGCTGAGCTCGCCGTGTTCGAGACCGAAGCGGCCGCTGTTGTGAGTGCGCCACCCCCGTCGGTTGCCCCTGTCGCTGCAGAATCGGCAGGCGGGTTCATCGTGGGTGGAACGGTCCTTGGACGCGTTCGGGCATCGCCTGCGACGCGTCGTCGTGCCTTCGAGGCCGGTGTTGATCTCACGCAGATCCGTGGCAGCGGACCCGGAGGGCGCATCCTGCGTCACGATCTGCTGCATCACGATCAGGTGGGTAAGCCGGTTGCCGAATACGAAGAGCTGCCGGTCATCGGTATTCGACGCATGATTGCGCAGCGCATGAGCGAGGCCAAGCGACAGGCGCCGCATTTCGCTTACGTTGAAGAAGTCGACGTCACTGAGCTCGAATGGTTACGCCAACGCTTGAATGCCGAGCGTCGCGTCGAGTGGAGCTATCTGCCTTTCATCGCGCGAGCGCTCGTCAAAGTGTTGCAGCAGTTCCCGCAATGCAACGCGCACTACGATGCTGAGCGTAACGTGCTCAAGCGCTTCCGGGCCGTGCATCTGGGAATCGCAACGCAAACGCCCGACGGACTCAAGGTGCCCGTCATTCGCGACGCGGGTCAGCATGACGTAGCAGCCCTGGCGGCTGGGATTCGGCGGGTGACCGAGGCTGCGCGCGAGGCTAGGGCGAGCCGAGCGGAACTCTCCGGCTCGACCATCACCATCACGAGCTTGGGCAAGCTCGGCGGGATTGTCTCAACGCCGATCCTGAATCTGCCGGAGGTCGCCATCATAGGCGTCAACAAGGCCACGGAGCGGGTGGTCGTCCTCGACGGAAAGATCGCAATTCGTCGTATGATGAACCTGTCTTCCTCGTTCGATCATCGTTTTGTCGACGGTTACGATGCCGCCGCCATGATCCAAGCGCTGAAGACGCAGTTGGAATATCCGGAAACGATTCTTGCGGAGTGAGTGATGAGTGCGAGTCCCGTGAATGCGCCCTTCGGTAGTGTGCTGGCCGGTCAGATGGCAGTGGCGTGGTATCGTGAAGGACGCTGGTTGCCGACCGAAATCCGGCCTTTGGGACCACTCGAGATTCACCCGGCGGCGCATGTGCTGCACTACGGCAGCGAGTGTTTCGAAGGCTTCAAAGCCTATCGGCATTCGGACGATTCGGTACACGTCTTTCGCATGGATCGACATCTCGCGCGTATGCAACAAAGCGCGCGTGCCCTGATTTTGCCGGAGCCTGACGCGGTGCAGCTCGCTGCGGCGGTGACGACGCTGATCGATCGAGTGCGTGCGGATGTGCCGGCAGCGCCCGCCGCGCTTTACTTGCGTCCGTTGCTGTTCGGAACGATGGCCAATATCGGTGCAGCAGCGCAACCATCGAACGAGGCCTGCCTCGTGGTGCTCGCGAGTCCGGTCGGTGATTACTTTGCCGGTGGCGCCAAGCCGCTGAAGATTCTGGTCGAGGAACACGCCCAGCGCTGCGCACCGCACTTGGGTGTGGTGAAGACGGGCGGCAATTATGCGGCGGCGATGGGCCCGACGCTCGCGGCGAAGAAGGCCTTCGGGGTCGATCAAGTGCTGTTCTGTCCGGGTGGCGAGGTGCAGGAGACGGGTGCAGCCAATTTTCTGCTGATCAAGCCCGGTCATATCCTCACGCGTTCGCTCGACAGCACGTTTCTGCACGGCGTCACGCGAGACTCTGTTTTGTCTTTGGCACGTGATCTTGGCTATCGCATCGAAGAGCGCGTGTTTGGCGTTGCCGAGATGTTGGAGTGGGTGCGCGATGGCGAGGCGGCGCTATCGGGCACTGCCGCCGTCCTCTCGGGCGTCGGTACGCTCGTTCGCGAGGGCACGGAGATCAAAGTCGGTACCGGCGCAATCGGTCCCGAGACAACCCGCTTGCGCGATGCGCTGATGGCGATCCAGCAGGGCCGGGCGCCTGATCGGCACGGTTGGCTTCAGCGAGTCTGAGAGCCGGCCCGTCAACTTGACAGGTTTCGGGTCGCCGCCCAAACTGCCGCCCCCTTGAGGGTCGGGCGCCTGCCCCGGCTCCGACGGATTGGAAAGGTAGCTCAGCTGGTTAGAGCACGGCACTCATAATGCCGGGGTCGAGGGTTCGAGTCCCTCCCTTTCCACCAAACTACGCATCATAAATCCAAGGTCAGTTGCGGCAGCGGTTCGGTGGGTTTCTTCCTGCGCCCCTCGCTCGGCCGGTTACGACTGCCGAGCTTTCGATAAACCTTTGCAGCTTCCGCTTTAAAGTCTTCACCGCGTCGATAGGCGGCCATGCGCTGTTTCGCCAAGCGGGCCGCCGCCTCGTGCTCCACGAGCGGTGCAGGGTATGACTTGGGTGGTGTCGGCATCAGCCAAGGCTCGTGAATGTAGTCCTCCGGCACATCGCGAAGTTCGGGCAGGTATCGTCGGATAAAGCGACCCTCGGGATCGTGATCACACGACTGCTTGACCGGGTTGTAGATGCGAATCGCGTTGATGCCCGTCACGCCCGATTGCATCTGAAATTGGCTGTAGTGGATGCCGGGCTCGTAGTCGGTGAATAGACGGGCCATGAAGGGTGCAGTGCGTCGCCAATCGAGCCACAGGTGATAACTCGCAAAAGCCACCAGCATCGCGCGCATCCGAAAGGTGATCCAGCCATTGGCGTGCAATGAGCGCATGCAAGCATCGACTAAGGGGTAGCCTGTCTGTCCCTCGCACCAAGCCTCGAACCAGTCCTGTCTGAAGTCATCTTCACGCATCCCTTCAAAGGCCGAGTGCATGCAGTGCGTTTCGATGGCCGGTTGTTGTTCGAGCTTTTGTACGAAGTGGCAACGCCAAGCGAGACGCGAACCAAAGGCCTGTAACTGGCGCGCCCATCGCAAACTCGAGTGATCGCCAATGCCTTCGAGGTGATCTATGCGTCGTCGCAGAGCGTGTTCGATTTCGCGAGCGGACAGAGTGCCGTAGGCGATGTGCGCGCTGAGTCGCGAGCAATGTCGTGCTGAGACGCCGGGTTTGGAGATCGTCGTCATGTAGCGCTCAGAGCGATCATCAAGAAAGCTCGCCAGTACTTTCAGGCCTTCGGTGCGGCCGCCGCGCTGCACGCGGGGTGTGCTTGAGCCGAAGCGCGGATCGGCAATCTCGGGTATCGACTCCGCCGACAAAGCGAGCGGCACGGGTGCGAACGATATCCTGACGGACAGCTTTACTTGCGGTTTTGCCATCGTCGCATTGCGCAGGGCAGCCCAACGGTCGCGGTTGCCGAGGCGACGGACGACGCCGTTGGATGGGTACTCGTGCCACACGATGCGGTTTTCAGCACACCATTCGGCCACTTGCAGGTCACGTGCGTAGGTCCAGGCGTTGCCTGTCTCCTCGTGTGAATGCAGTTCAAAAATGCCGTAGTGATCTCGTAGTCGCTGCAGAATCTGTGTCACGCTGCCACTTTGCAGAACAAACGTGCCACCCAAGCGTTGCAGTGCTTGTGACAGGTCGATCAGGCTCTCGCGGATGAATTGCCAGTGGCGCGACGAGCTATCCGGTTGGTGCCATAGCTCCGGTTCGATCACGTACAACGCAAGCACAGACCCGCGCGCCGCAGCGGCAGTGAGTGGCGCATGATCGTGCCAACGCAGATCACGCTTGAACCAGACAATCTGCGTGGTCAACTCGTCTGCGCCTCTCTCGCGTGCAGGATGCGATAGAGCGCCGGTAGTACGAGCAGCGTCAACAGCGTTGATGAGACGATGCCGCCGATGACGACCGTCGCGAGCGGACGCTGCACCTCGCTACCAATTCCGGTGTTGAAAGCCATTGGCACGAAGCCGAGTGCTGCCACGAGGGCGGTCATCATGACGGGCCGCAAGCGGGTGAGGGCGCCGTGAGTGATCGCTTCCTGCAGCGATTTGCCTTCTTCACGCAGGCGGCGGATGAAGCTCACCATGACGAGTCCGTTCAGCACCGCCACGCCCGAGAGCGCGATAAAGCCCACTGCCGCGCTGATCGAGAGGGGAATGCCGCGCAACCACAGCGCGAGAATGCCGCCCGTGAGAGCTAGCGGTACGCCGCTGAAGATGATCAACGCATCTTTGAGCGAGCGGAAGGCGAGTAGTAATAACCCCATGATCAATAGCAGCGTGGCGGGTACTACGATCATGAGGCGTTGACTCGCTGATTGAAGCTGTTCGAACGTGCCACCGTAATCGAGCCAATACCCTTCGGGCAGCATGATGTCGGTATCTATCTTTTGCTGCGCTTCAGCGACGAGACTGCCGAGGTCGCGACCACGTGCGTTGGCGGTAATCACCACCCGACGTTTGCCTTGTTCACGTTGGATCTGGTTTGGGCCGGGGGCAATCGTGACATCGGCGATTTCCCGCAAGGGTACGTAACCGCCGTCGGGTAGCGGAATGGTAATTTGTCCGACGGTCGTGACGTCCGAACGCAATGCCTCCGGGAGTCGTACGACGATGCTGTAGCGTCGGTCACCTTCGTAGAGGGTGCCGGCGTCGGCGCCACCGAAGTACGCCGCTACTATCTCTTGCACTTCCGCGACCGACAGACCGTAACGTGCGAGCACGTCGCGCTTGGGCGCGACGCTCATGATCGGCAATCCGGAGATCTGCTCGGTTTTGACATCGGCAGCACCCGGAATCTCGGCGAGCAGTCTTTCGATGCGTTCAGCTTGTGCGGTCAACACATCGAGGTCGTCGCCGTAGATTTTGATCGCGAGGTCAGAACGCACACCCGATATCAGTTCGTTGAAGCGCATCTGGATCGGCTGGGTGAACTCGTAGTTGTTGCCGGGCACCTTCGACAAGGCTTGTTCGAGTTCCGCCACGAATTGGGCTTTCGGTTTGTGTGGATCCGACCACTCATCACGATCTTTGAGAATGACATAGGCATCGGCGACCGATGGTGGCATCGGGTCAGTGGCCACCTCGGCTGTGCCGATCTTGGCCAGCACACGTTCCACTTCGGGCAGTTTGCGTATCTCGTCTTCCAGTGCGCCTTGCATGCTGACCGCTTGGGTCAAGGACGTATCGGGAATCCGCATGGCATGCAGCGCCACATCGCCCTCATCGAGGCTCGGCACGAACTCGTTGCCCATCCGAGTGGCGATCAGCAAACAGGCGACGACGAGTCCGGCAGCGGCCGCGATCACGGTGCGACGGCTCTCGATCGCCCAAGTGAGCAATGGTGCATAGCGATTGCTCGCCCATTGCATCACCGGATTGTGCCTCTCCGTGATCTTGCCCGTCAGCAAAATGGCGACGGCCGCCGGTACGAAAGTCAACGACAACACGAGCGCCGCGATCAGTGCCATTACGACGGTGATCGCCATAGGCTCGAACATCTTGCCCTCGACGCCGGTCAACGCGAAGAGCGGAAAGTAAACGACCGTGATGATGGCGACGCCAAACAAACTCGGGCGGATGACTTCGTTGGTGGATTCGTAGACCGTTTCAAGTCGCTCGCGCAGCGAGAGCGGCGAGTCGCGATGCTGCTGGGCTTCGGCGAGTCGCCTGATACAGTTCTCGACGATGATCACGGCACCATCGACGATCAGGCCGAAGTCGAGTGCGCCGAGCGACATCAAATTGGCGCTAACTTGGTTTTCGACCATTCCCGTCACGGTGGCGAGCATCGCTAGCGGAATCACGAGCGCCGTGATCAGCGCGGCTCGAAGATTACCGAGCAACACGAATAGCACGATGATGACGAGCAGAGCTCCTTCGAGCAGATTTTTCTGGATCGTCTCCAGAGTCTTATCGACAAGGCGCGTGCGATCATAGACTGCGCGAACTTCAATACCGGCAGGCAAGCTTTTTTGTATCTCCCCCAGTTTTTCGCCAACCGCTTGAGCAACTTCTCTGGAGTTCTCGCCGATTAGCATGAAGGTCGTGCCGAGTACCACTTCGCGCCCGTTCATGGTGGCTGCGCCGGTGCGTAGCGCGCTTCCCCAGCTGACGTCTGCAACTGCGCCGAGCGTGACCGGTGCGCCGTCAACGCGTCGAATCACGATGCGTTTGACATCGTCCAGTTGGGTGAATTGACCCGGTGAGCGTATGAGTACCTGAGCGCCATGCTGCTCGATGTATCCTGCGCCCCGATTGGCGTTATTCGCCTCAAGTGCATGGGTCAGGTCTTGCAAGCTCAGGCCATAGGCCAACAGCTTGCTCGGTTGCGGGGCGACCACGAGTTGCCGCTCGTATCCGCCGATGCTGTTCACCTCGGTCACGCCACGTACCTGGGCGAGCTGCGGCTTCACGATCCATTGCATGGCATCGTACAAATCGTAGGCATCGTAAGGCTTCCCATCGGCGCGCCGGGCCGCAGGGTCGGCGTCGACCGTGAACATGAAGATCTCGCCGAGCCCTGTCGAGATCGGACCCATTTCAGGTGACAAGCCTGGTGGCAGTGCGTTTTTGACCTTTTCGATACGTTCTGCGACTAGCTGCCTTGCAAAGTAGATGTCCGTTCCGTCTTCGAACACCACCGTCACCTGCGAGAGACCGTAGCGCGATAACGAGCGGGTATAGTCGAGTCGCGGCAGACCTGCCATCGCGTTCTCGACGATATAACTCACTCGTTGCTCGGCCTCGACAGGTGAGTACCCGGGTGCTTCGGTGTTGATTTGGATCTGGACGTTGGTGATATCCGGTACGGCATCGATTGGCAACTTGAACGCATCGTAGATGCCAAGCGCAGCAAACGCCGATACCAGGCCAACGACGAGCCATCTCTGAGTGAGCGAGAAACGCAGTAGTTTTTCGAGCATGGGATAACTCCTTAGTGCTCGTGCGCCGCGCCAGACTTTTCGATGTCGGCTTTAATCAGGAACGAGTTCCGCGTGACGATGCGCGCTCCGTTGGCAAGCCCACTCAAAATTTCCACTCGCTCGCGATCGCGGCGCCCAGTCTTGACGGGCTGTGCTTGATAGCGCTCGCCCTCGACCAGAAAAACCACCTCTGCGTCGCCCATCGTTTGCAACGAGGCGACCGGCACGGTCAGCGCTACCGGTGATTCGTTGATCGTGACATCGGCATTCAAGAACTGGCCGGGCGTCCAGTTCAAATCTCGATTGTCGATGACCACGCGCACGTTGGAGGTTGGGCCAGTGATCAAGCTCGAGATCAGTGAGATCTTGCCGCGAGTTTTTGCTGTTCCATCGGCAGCGAGTAAATCGACCGATTGACCTTGCCGAAGCTTGGCGCGATCCGAGGGAAACGCAGCCAAGTTCGCCCACAGCGACTTGAGATCGATGATTTCGAACAATACATCGCTGCCTGAAGATTCGCCTGGATTGGCGGATCTCGTGATCACGGTTCCGCCGATGGGCGCGGTGACGGCGTAGGTTTGCAGACTGTCATCACTTTCGATGATGGCTAGGGTTTGGCCCGCCGAAACGACATCGCCTACTTGCACGGCGACGCTGCGTACGGTGCCTGGGAAGCGTGCTCTTACCGAGCGGGCTCTTTCAGCGTTGGGTTCGGCGCGTCCGGTGAGTGTCACCGTTTCGCGTATCGTATCCGGGGCGACTTCACCGAAGGCGATTTGATTCGAGGCGGCCATGGTTGATGCGATCTCGACCTGAGCTTCGGGTGAGTCGAATGTCCATTCGTAGTTTTTATTTTGGTGACGTGCGCGAACCACGGCACGATACGAGTGAGGCTCCTCGACGATTGAAGTTCCACGCAGGTAACGGCCCTCTGGCGAGAAGGCGTGCTGATCAATTCGACCACCTGGTAAGCCGTTGATGCGGAGCAATTGCACGCGTAGCTCGACTTGATCGGGCGGGATCGACTTTCCATCAACGGTTACGTACGCGCGAAAGTGTGGCTCGACGCCGGTTTCGAAAATCGACAGTTCAATTGTGAAGGCATCTTTCGAAAGTAATCGTCCTCCGTGGGGGCCACGGCTGGACTCGTCGTGTGCGTGATCGTCATGGCCGTGAGCAGCGTGCCCGTGATCGTCGTGATCGTGTGATGAGCAACCGATCATTGTCAGCAGGATCACCAACATCGGCATGCGGGCGATGGTGCGGTTCATGGTGAGTCTCCAGTCAGTCTTTCGATCTCGATACGGTAGAGATGCGCGTTGGTGGCGGCTGTGATGAGAGCGATGCGCAGGGCGAGCTGCTCCCGCTGTGCTTCGGTCAATTCGATATAGCCGTAACGCCCACGCTGCCAAGCGTATTCGGTTGCCTTGACGGCCGTGTCCATGCGCGGAATTAAATCATCGCGCAGTGTTTGTGCTTCTTCGACGGCGTGTCTCAGACGCGCCGCCACTTCGAAGAGGCTCGCGCGGGCCTTGATCAGCGCGGCGTCGCGTTCGCGTTCCAAACCTTCGCGACGTGCCTGTGCTTCGGCGATCCGAGGCTTACCGTAACGCGCGCTGGCGAGCGGCATCGAGAAGCCGGCGACCAAGGCCTGATCCCCCGTTGCTTCCAGACGCCGTATTCCGGCGCTGACCGTAATACTGGCGCGCGCTTGAGCTTTCGCCAGTGCCACTTCCGCCTCACGTTGGCGAATCTCGGTGGCGAACAAGAGGAAGTCGGCGCTGTTTGCGATCTTCTCCGTTCGTTGCTGCAAAGTTTCGATATTCGGAAGGTCGAAGAGATCCGCATCGATCCGTTCGAAATCCGGTTCCATCGCGCCCCACATGGCGGCGAGTTTGCGCTGCGCAATCCGTGCGCGATCTGCTGCAACCCGAACGCCGAGCTCTGCACGCGACAGATCGATTCGCGCTCGCACCAGTTCGACCTCGGGATCCCGCGCGGCTTTGACTCGACGCTCGACTTCGCTCGTCTTGCGTTGGACGGCTGCGAGCCATTCAGTGGCGAGGGTTCGCTGTTGTTCCTCGCTTGCCAGTTCGATGTAGCGGCGGGTCGTCTCGGCGACCGCATCCAGTTGCGCGACGGTTTGTGCAAGCTCGAGCGAATCCATCGTGCCGCGGGCTGCGGCTAGGCGCTTGCGACGTTGGTCGCCGAGTTCGATGACCTGCGAGAGTGACAAGCTTGTCTCGGCGTCGTCCAAGTCTCGGTAGTTGCCGGAGCCGAAGGCGTTCTCAAGTTGTGCATCGAGCGTCAGTTGAGGCCGTAAGCCAGCGAGCTCGATGCGCGCGCTCTGTTCGAGTTTGCGCGTGGGCAGTACGGCCAAATCCGGGTTGTTACGCAGCGTCCTATCGACGGCAGCGGCCAAAGTCAGCGGTTCGGCCGAGTGACTGATGCTCACGGAGCCAAGCATGACAAGAGCCATGACAAGCGCTGAGAAAAGTGTTGGAACTCGCACGGGCGTCTCCTGATCCTGAGAGAAACGAACAAACGGCTGCGGAATCACTCCGACACGCCGTCGACGGACTCAGCGGCGTGGAGGTGCGTGCGTGGGTGGTTTTATCGAGTAGCGCGGAGGTCGATCGACGATGCGCCGACCACGCTGCAGCGGAAGTCGCAGCGGTTGCGCCACAGGTATCGACAACAGCAGAGCCAGCGCAGGCAGACCGACTGCCAGCGTGCCAAGAGTCTTCATCACGAAGGATTTCAGGCCATCGGCACTGGAGTCGCCATGACCTGAGGTGTCGTTTGTGCCGCCGCTGACACCGCTCGCATCGAGCGCGTAAAGACCGCTATGCGCAAAGTGCCATTCGAAGTGGCTGTGGCCGTGTGCATTCGCAGCATCGACCCGGTGAGCGTGGATGCCGAACAGCTGCGTCAGAAGCAGTGCAGCGCAGCACCACCAGATGACTCGACTGATCAGGCGGGAGGAACGGATCACGAAAAAAAGGTTAGCACAGAGCGTGGCTTGCCGTCGCGACGCCATTGGGGCATCGTCGGTGCCCGATGAGCGCTTCCGACACTCTTTTTCTCAAGATTTTGCTCGTCCCCGTTCTGATTGCCTCGGTGACCTTGGTTGGCCGTCGCTATGGTCAGCGGGTGGGGGGATGGCTCGGCAGTTTTCCGATCGTGGCCGGCCCGATCCTGTTCGTTTTGTCTTTCGAGAACGGCGCCGAGTTCGGTGCAGCCGCAGCCTACTCGGCGTTCGTCGCCATCGTGCCAGCGATGATTTTTTATGTCGTCTACGCGCGTTTGGCAGTGCGGACCTCATGGTGGATTGCCGCCGCGATCGGGATCGTCATCTGGTGTCTGGTTGCAGGCTTACTGTGGCAGTGGGGCTTGCCTATGATCCTTGCGGCCATTTCCGTGGTCGCCGCGCTTTGGTGGTCGGCGAGGGCGATGCCGGAACTGTCCGCTGACAGACGACTCGATAGGCAGGCTACGGCATCGCCGCACCCGCTTGAGTTGCCGGCGCGAATGGTGACCGGTGCGTTAGTCACCCTCATCACGAGCGAGCTTGGCAAGCAGGGTGGAGCATCGATTGGCGGCTTCGCGTCGCTCTTTCCGTCGATCGGTCTTGTGGTAGCCGCGTTCAACCACTCGCGCTCCGGTCCGGCCGCAGCGATCCACTTTCTGAGGGGAATGACGCGTGGAATGTGGTCTGTCGGAACTTTCTGCGTTACGTTGACACTAACTTTGCCAAAGATAGGCCTTGCAGCCAGCTTCGGCTTGGCCGTGCTGGTGGCGGTGGCGACCCACGCGATTTCGAGACCCCGTGCTTGATATGCTGAAACCCATGAACTTCTTGCGATACGTCTTGGTTTTGTCGCCAGCCGCAATGCTGACTGGTTGCACGACCATCGACTGGCCCGCCGAGCGAGCTCAGGCGATGACTGTGGCCGCTGCGCCTACGGATGAGACGGTCGATATCGTCGAGTTGCTGAAAACGCCACTCAGTCGCGAGGGTGCGCTGCGAATCGCGCTTGCGCAGAGTCCTGAAATGCGTCGGTTGCTCGCGTTGCACGAGAGCGAACTCAACTCGGCTGCCATGACCGGGCGTCTTGCGAATCCGAGCTTTTCTTACGAGCGTCTGAGATCCACCGAGGGTCTCGATATCGAGCGGTGGCTCTCTTTCGGGGTACTCGATGTGTTGACGTTACCGCAACGCCGACGCATTGCGGCAGCCGATGTCGAAGCGGGGCGGGCCCGGCTCGCGGCCGACATCGTTAACCGCTTGACCACCGTTCGTCGCGGCTGGGTGGAGGCCGTAGCGGCGGGTGAGAAACGTCGTTACGCAGAGCGTGTGCTTGCGAGTGCCGAGGCCAGTGCCGAGCTCGCCGTGCGGATGGAAGCCGCGGGTAACTTCAACATTCTCGAGCGCGCCCGTCAGCAAAGCTACCAAGCCGATGCGCGTTCGCGTTTGACCTTGGCGCGGCAGCACGAGCTGGAATCGCGGGAATCTTTGGTGCGTTTGCTCGGTCTCGACGGCGATCAAGCTCGTCTGCTGACTCTGCCGGCGCGACTGCCGGACTTGCCGACAGCCCCAATATCCGCGCCGGATGTGTCGAGCACGATCACGGCTACGCGGATTGATCTGCGTCTGGCGAATGCCAATTGGCGTTCAGCTGCTGCAGCTTACGGATTGACGAACGTCACGAGTCTCACCGAGGCGTCCTTGTCGTTGCGTGAGCAGGAGACCCGCGGTTTCGAGGTCGAACTTTCCTTGCCGGTATTTGATGTAGGTGATCTACAGCGTGGAGCGGCCCGCGCGCAGTTGCGTGCCGCCGCTGCAGAGTTGGAGCAGACGGCGTTGATGGCGTCATCCGATTTGCGAGTCGGTTACGCCGCGTATCGCAGTACCTACGAAGATGCTGTTCACCACCGGGATGTTCTGGTGCCGCTAAGAAAAGCGATGTCCGAGGAGACGCTGCTGCGCTACAACGGCATGTTGATCGGGGTGTTCGAGTTGTTATCCGATGCGCGCGAGCAGGTCGACACGGTGATCGCAGCCATCGAATCGAGTGAGCGTTTCTGGCTTGCCGAGGCGGATTTACAGGCCTCTTTGCTCGGTCGACCCGGAGTAGAGCGATGACTTCTAGACGACGGTTTTTCGAGTTGGCGAGTCTGACGGGCGGTGCGGTCGCTGCAGCGACCGTCGCCAAAGCGGCACTCGCTGCGTTACCGGAGCCGGTGATCGAAACTTCGCCGAGCACGCGGCCACCGCTGATGCCGACGTCGGGTCGTCCTTACCGGCCCGTCGTCACGCTCAACGGCTGGACGCTACCTTGGCGAATGAATCGTGGCGTCAAAGAATTCCATCTGGTCGCCGAGCCCGTGCAGCGTGAATTCGCGCCGGGCTTCAAAGGTAATCTTTGGGGGTACAACGGTCAGAGTCCGGGTCCGACCATCGAGGTCGTCGAGGGGGATCGCGTCCGTATCTTCGTCACCAACAAGTTGCCGGAGATTACATCGGTGCATTGGCACGGACAGCGCTTGCCGCCGGGAATGGATGGAGTCGTCGGGTTGTCGCAGCCCGGCATTCCGCCCGGCAAAACGTTTGTCTATGAATTCGTCGCGAGGCGCCCTGGCACCTTCATGTATCACCCTCATGCCGACGAGATGGTGCAGATGGCGATGGGCATGATGGGTTTTTGGGTCACCCATCCGAAAGATCAACATCCGCTCATCGCCGAGGTCGATAGAGATTTTTGCTTCCTGTTGAACTCTTTCGATATTGACCCTGGCAGTGCCACGCCGAAGATCATGACCATGCTCGATTTCAATATCTGGTCATGGAACAGCCGGGTCTTTCCGGGTATCGATCCTCTGGTTGTCCGCCACAATGATCGGGTTCGTATTCGCATCGGCAATCTCACGATGACGAACCATCCGATTCATCTGCACGGACATGAGTTTTTGGTGACCGGAACCGATGGTGGGCCAACGCCGATATCAACGCGTCAGTACGAAGTCACCCAGGATATTGCCGTTGGTCAAATGCGGCAGATCGAGTTTTTGGCCGATGAGGAGGGTGACTGGGCCTTCCATTGTCACAAGAGTCATCACACGATGAATGCCATGGGCCACGACGTGCCTACGATGATTGGCGTGAAGCAGGATGACCTTGCTACGAAGATCAATGATCTCGTGCCGGGGTACATGGCAATGGGTGAGCGCGGCATGGACGAGATGTCGACCATGCGCATGCCGATGCCGAAAAACACTCTGCCGATGATGATGGGCGAGGGTCCGTTCGGTGCGGTTGGCATGGGTGGCATGTTCAGCGTGGTCAAAGTTCGACGTGGTCAGAAGCGTAACGACTACTCCGACCCAGGTTGGTATCGTCACCCGCCGGGAACTGTTGCTTACGAGTTCACGGGTAACGCCCCGTCAGCCTCGCGTGAAGCCGGCGCGGGTGGGACGAGCATGCCGCTGAAACAACCGGTCGACGCAACCGTGAATGTCAGAAAGCCGCGAGGGCACTCCGGGCACTGATACTTGTGCGCCGGAGCGACCGACTGATGTTTGCCGATCAGACCCGCGGATCGGATCAGAGGCGCAATTTGCGCGTGAGCATGATGCCGTAAACGAGTGGGTCCACTTCGACGGTGCCGAGGTCGGCGCCGTCGAGCCTCGCGTCGCTGTCGATATCGAACCAGCGAGCATTGAGGTTCACTGCCCAGTCGTCATTCAGCGCGATATCCATGCCCACCTCGGCCGTGAGGCCGAAGGAGTTATCGAGCGAGAGCTTGGTGCCGGTCAAGGCGCCCGTCGTTTTTTCATCGTAGAAGAAAGTGTAGTTGAGGCCTGCTCCGACATAAGGACGAATTCCTGCGTCCGGTGCGAAGTGGTACTGCAGGCTTAACGTCGGCGGTAATTGAGTGATTTCGGCAGCCTTCGAGCCATCCGATTTCAGCAAGACATCGTGTGTGAACGGATAGGCGCCGAGCACTTCGACCGCCACATTGTCGGTGAGAAAGTAACTACCGCTGATCGTCAAGCTCGGGGCATCGTCGGCTTTTACGACCGGATGATTGTTGGACTTCGGGTCGACGTTATGTACGCCTGCCCGGATGAGCCAATCACCACTTGCTGCCTGAGCCACGCCGGTCGTCAGAGCGAGAGTGGCTGCAACAAGGGCCGGGATGCTGTTCAAGGTCTTCATGTTCACTCCATCTATCCTTCGATATGCCTCCCATGTCGGAGGCTCAATCGGGAGTGTGCGCGTACCGAGAGTCGGCGAAACTCCGGAAAACTCCCGAGAGTTTTGCTTCATGTACGTATCTGCGAGTCGGTATCATTCACTGCATGAATCTGCCTAACGACATCGACCCGCAAGAGACGCGGGAATGGTTGGACGCCTTGCGCACCGCCGTAGCGAGCGGTGGTCGAGAGCGCGGTTTGTACTTGCTCACGCAGTTGGAGCAGGAAGCGCAGCGCCTTGGTGTCATGGCGCACGTGATGCCGTACTCGGCTTACCAGAACAGCATTCCGCTCGACGAGCAGGCGGTTCATCCCGGCGACGTGGCATTGGAGGAGCGCTTGACGGCGATCATGCGTTGGAACGCGCTCGCCATGGTCGTGAGAGCGAATAAAGCGTACGGTGAGCTCGGCGGGCACGTTGCAACTTACGCCTCGGCTGCCGAGATTTTCGAAACCGGGCTGCATCATTTCTTCCGTGGCCCTGATGCGGAAGGTGGTGGGGATCTCGTGTTCTTCCAACCGCACTCGGCGCCCGGCATCTATGCGCGTGCGTATCTCGAAGATCGACTCAGCGAGGATCAACTCGCTCGATATCGACAGGAGGTCGGTGGTGGCGGGCTTTGCTCATATCCGCATCCGTGGCTGATGCCGGATTTTTGGCAGTTCCCAACCGGCTCGATGGGAATCGGTCCGATCAACTCGATCTATCAGGCGAGGTTTTTACGCTACCTCGAACATCGCGGTTTCGCGCAGACGTCGCAGCGACGAGTGTGGGGTATTTTCGGCGACGGTGAGATGGACGAGCCCGAGTCGATCGCCGCGTTGACCTTGGCTGCGCGCGAGAAGCTCGACAATCTCACCTTCATCATCAACTGCAATCTGCAGCGGCTTGATGGGCCGGTGCGTGGCAACGGTCAGATCATCCAGGAACTCGAGGCTCTGTTCACCGGTGCCGGCTGGAACGTCATCAAGGTGTTGTGGGGCTCAGACTGGGACGCTTTGTTCGCGCGCGATAAGAATCACGCGCTGCTCAAAGCGTTCTCGCAGACCGTCGACGGGCAGTACCAGACCTTGGGTGCTAACGACGGAGCGTATAACCAGGAAAAATTCTTTGGTCTTGATCCAGAGTTGCGCGCGCTCGTTGCGCACATGTCGTTGGCCGAGATCGATGCGCTCAAGCGCGGTGGTCACGATCCGCGAAAACTCTATGCGGCATTCGCTGCTGCTGCAGCCCATCGTGGCCAACCGACGGTGATCCTGGCTAAGACCAAGAAAGGCTACGGCATGGGTCGCGCGGGCGAGTCGCGCATGACGGCGCATCAAGAGAAGAAGCTCGATGTTGAGGCTTTGCTCGAGTTCCGTGATCGCTTCAACTTGCCGCTCACCGACGCGCAGGTGACCGAGCTTCAGTTCTACAAGCCGCCGGCTGATAGCGCGGAGATACGCTATCTGCGTGAGCGTCGCACCGCCTTGGGCGGCCCTCTGCCGCAGCGTCGCAGCAGCGCGAATGCACTGGCGGTGCCACCGCTCGAAAGCTACGCCCAATTTGCGCTCGAGGCCGCAGGCAAGGAGATGTCGACCACCATGGCGCTGGTGCGCCTGATGGGCAATCTGCTGCGTGATCGCACGCTCGGTCCGCGTCTCGTGCCGATCGTCGCCGATGAGGCCCGTACCTTTGGTATGGCGAGTCTCTTTCGACAAATCGGCATTTACTCGCCACTCGGGCAGTTGTACGAGCCGGAAGACGCCGGGTCTTTGCTCTCTTATCGCGAGAGTCGCGACGGACAGTTGCTCGAGGAGGGGATCACCGAGGCGGGTGCTCTATCCTCGTGGGTGGCCGCGGCGACAAGCTACAGCGTGCATGGTGTCACACTACTGCCGCTCTACATCTACTACTCGATCTTCGGTTTTCAGAGAGTCGGCGACCTCATCTGGGCCGCTGCCGATCAGCGTGCTCGGGGCTTTCTGGTCGGAGCAACCTCGGGTCGCACAACCTTGGGCGGCGAGGGTTTGCAGCATCAGGATGGTTCTAGCCATCTGGTGGCAGCAACGATTCCCAATTGTCGTGCCTACGATCCTGCTTTCGCCGGTGAGCTTGCCGTCATCCTTGATCACGGTGCGCGGCGTCTCCTAGAGCAGCAGCACGACGAGTTCTACTACCTCACCGTCATGAACGAGAACTACCCGCAGCCCTCGCTACCCGCGGGTGCTGCAGACGGAGTCATTCGCGGCATGTACCGCTTTAGGAGTTTTGAGGGTGGTACCGCACCGATTCGGTTGCTCGGTTCAGGCGCCATCCTGAGAGAAGTCATTTCGGCAGCAGAGCAGCTTGCCAAAGATTTCGGCATCGCGAGTGAAGTGTGGAGCGTGACCAGCTTCAGTGAGCTCGCTCGTGAAGCAGCCGAGTGCGAGCGCTGGAATCGATTGCATCCGCTCGATGCTGCGCGTGCGAGCTATCTCGAAAGCTGCCTTGCGGGCGATGCCCCGATCGTCGCGGCCAGTGACTATGTTCGAGCCGTACCGCAGTTGCTCGCGAGCTATCTGCCAGGTCGTCGTTTCGTGGCGCTCGGCACCGACGGCTTTGGGCGCAGCGATACTCGCTCCGCCTTGCGCGGCTTCTTTGAGGTGGATCGAGGCAGCATCGTATTGGCTGCCCTGCAGTCGCTCGTCGATGCGGGCGTTCTCGAGCGGGCACGGCTGGTTGACGCCATCGACCGATTGAAAATGCCGACCGACGGCTCGCCGAGCTGGCATCGATAAGAGCGGCGGTTCGCGTTACTCGAGCGTCAGTAGCGCCGTGTTGCCGCCAGTGGCCGTCGTGTTGATGGTCAGCACGCGCTCGGTCGTGAATCGGTTCAGATAGTGCGGGCCTCCGGCCTTGGGGCCGGTGCCCGAGAGTCCCGTACCGCCGAAAGGTTGTACACCGACCACGGCACCGATCATGTTGCGATTCACGTAGACGTTGCCGGCGAGGGTTCCCTCGTACAGCGTTCGTCGCGTTCCGTCGAGTCGCGTCTGGATGCCGAGCGTCAAACCGTAGCCGTTGGCTCGCAGACCATCGAGCAGTTGCGGCAGATCGTCAGTTCGATAACGCAGCACGTGCAGAATAGGTCCGAAGGCTTCGCGATCGAGCATGCTGATCGAGTCGATTTCGATCAGCGCGGGAGTCACGAAGCGATCCTTCGGTACCGACCCCGTGTTCGAGGAGATTACGACGCGTTTGCGTAAGCGACCGCGCTGGCACATTTGCTCGATATGGCGCTCAAGATCGGTTGCCGCCGACGCGGTGATCACCGGGCCGACGTCGGTGGTCAAGTCGTGCGGGTCGCCGACAAGCAGTGTATCCATGGCGCCTTCGAGCATCTCGAGGATGCGATCGGCATTATCCGCTTGCAGGCATAGCACTCGCAGTGCCGAGCAACGTTGGCCCGCACTGCCGAAAGCTGAGGTCAGCACATCGTCGACCACCTGCTCCGGTAGCGCCGTGGAATCGACGATCATCGCATTGATGCCACCGGTTTCGGCGATCAGCGGCAGGATCGCGCCGTCGCGCGCGGCCAGCGCGCGGTTTAGCCATTGCGCTGTTCGGGTCGATCCAGTGAAGACCACGCCCGCCAAGGCGGGTTGACGCAACGCGATCTCGCCGAATTCTTTGCCGACCATCGGTAGCACATGCAAAGCATCACGCGGCACGCCGGCACGATACAGTAGGTTGGCCATCGCGAGCGCGACTTCAGGAGTCGTCTCGGCGGGTTTGGCGACGACGGTGTTTCCCGTTACCAAAGCGGCGACGATTTGGCCTGTGAAAATCGCCAGTGGGAAGTTCCACGGGCTGATGCAGCACCAAACTCCGCGCGGAACATGACTCAATTCGTTCCGTTCGCCGGTGGCACCATCGAGAACGCTCGCTCGCCCTTGCAGCTCTCGCGCGGCGGTCGCGTAGTAGCGGCAGAAGTCGATCGTTTCGCGAATTTCGGCGATCGCATCGCTCGCTGTTTTGCCTGCCTCTTGTGCGAGCAATGTGAGAAAGACATCGCTCGATTGATCTAATAAGTCGGCTGCGCGTTCGAGGATCTCGGCGCGCTGATCGACGGGTCGGTGGCGCCAGTCGGAGAACGCGAGGTTGGCTGAGCGAAAAGCCGCCTCGACGACATCGGGAGTGACGTAATGGCTAACGGGTGAGGGTAGGTTGAGCGTGGCTCGCAGGCACTGCTGAATCTGCTCGATGCTTGAGCGACGACCGAAGTCGACCCCTCGAGAGTTCAGTCGCGCCGTCCCGTAGAGGTGAATCGGCAGTGGGATTCGATCGTGTTCGATGGTTGCGAGCGTCTCGATTTCACTGATGGGGTCGCAGACTACTTGCTCCACGGGTACGCGTTCGTCCATGAAGCGATTGACGAAGGACGTGTTAGCACCGTTCTCGAGTAAACGACGGACGAGATAGGCGAGCAGTTCCGCATGGGGTCCGACTGGTGCATAGACTCGGACGCGCGGCAGTTCGGATAACTGTCGACGTGCTTCGTCATAGAGCAAGGTCCCCATGCCGTGTAGACGCTGAAATTCGAAGTCCACTGTGCTGCCAACGGTTTCACGGCGCGTACGTGCCAAACCGAGCACGGCCGCGATGGTGTGCGCGTTGTGAGTGGCGAATTGCGGATAGATTCGATCCGATGCGAGGAGCAAGGCTCGCGCGCAGGCGAGATAGGACACGTCAGTGGAGCACTTGCGTGTGTAAAGCGGGTACTCGGCGAGCCCTCGTTCTTGCGCGCGCTTGATCTCGCTGTCCCAATAAGCGCCTTTCACTAGCCGCACCGCCAGCGCTCGCCCATGGGATCGCGAAAGTTCCGAGACGTGATCGATCACCGCCATGGCGCGCCGACCATAGGCTTGCACGGCAAGACCGAGACCCGGCCAGTCGCGTGTCGCGCGATCACTGGTCATGGCGGCAAAGATCTCGAGTGAAATCTCGAGACGATCTTGCTCTTCGGCATCCACGGTGAGACCGATGCCGCGTGCAGCCGCCAAACGCGCGAGTTCGAGTGCGCGGGGAATTAGTCGCTCGCGCACTCGTTCACGGTGGATGGCCGAGTAACGCGGGTCGAGCGCGGAGAGCTTGATCGAGATCGACGATCTGTCGTGCAACGAGCGCTCCGCGCCCGTCGTCCGATTAGCCATGCTGCGCCCGATCTGCTCGATTGCCGTGACATAAGAGTCTAAGTAGCGCTGTGCGTCTGCGTCGGTGCGAGCGCCTTCGCCCAACATGTCGAATGAGCACAGTGCGAGGCTGGGGTCTGTTGCCGAGCGTTGCAACGCCTCTTCGATACCGCGCCCGACCACAAATTCGCTACCGATGATTTTCATCGCGCGTCGCAGCGCTTGACGCACCAGCGGTTCGCTCGCGCGCTGCGTGAGATGGCGCAACCAACCAGTGGCGTTGCTGCGAAGCTCATCGGGTAATTCGACGAGTCGACCTGTCAACATCAAGCCCCAGGTCGACGCGTTGACGAAGAGCGAGTCGGAGCGTCCCGAGTGCGAGTCCCAGTTACCGCTTGCGAGCTTCTCGGCGATCAAGCGATCCGCTGTGTCGTCGTCCGGAATGCGCAGCAAGGCCTCCGCCAGACACATCAAGGCGATGCCCTCTTGGTTCGAGAGACCGAACTCCTGTAGGAACGCGTCGAGGTAGGGTCGCTCGTTAGCGCGGGCTCGGGCACCCTTGACCAAAGTGCGGCCGATTTCGAGGGCGGCGTGTCGCTCGGCCGTGGAGAGCGGGGTGCGCAAGGCGGCAAGATCCTGCGTTTCCGAGCGCAGGGAGGGTGAAATGAACGTCATGCCCCTTATTATGCCGCCGCTCGGTTAGAATCGGCCTATGGAAAACCTCGGTCCTCCCCAAGCAGATCCCTCCACCAGCGTGAGCCGTAAGGCTTTGCTGCTCGCCTTCGAAAACGCAGGCTACTGGAAACCGGCATTAGCTTTGATCGTGGATTTGCTGATTTTCGGCGGCGGTCTAGCGTTAGTTCTGATGGATGGCGCGCTGTGGCTGAAATTCCTAGGTTCGGCTTTGGTGACAGCCGGAATCGTTCGACTTTTCTTGATCGGCCACGACGCCTGTCATGGTTCATTCTTCAAGAGCCGTTTGCTGAACGATATCTTCGGTCGAGTGGCTTTTCTGCCCTCGATGACGGCCTTCAGCCTCTGGGACGTGGGTCACAACGTGGCGCATCACGGGTTCAACAACTTGAAGGGTCGTGACCAAGTGTGGGCGCCGTTCTCGAAGGAAGAATTCGACGCGCTGCCAGGTTACCGTCGCGTCCTCGAGCGGGTTTATCGCAGTGGTGCCGGCTGGGGTCTTTATTACTTCCTCGAGCTGTGGTGGAAGAAACTGTATTTCGCCACCAAGCGTCAGATCGGTGCGAGCCGTGCCAAATATCATTGGGATAGTGCACTCGTGACGGTGGGCATGATCGGTTGGATCGCACTCGTCGCTGTGGTCGCAGCGCGCACGGATCAAAATTTCTGGTTGTTGTTGGTGCTCGGAGTGGTAGTGCCGTTCGCGCTCTGGAACGTGGTGATGGGGTTCGTGGTTTTCGTGCACCATACCCATCCGGCTATCGCGTGGTTCCAGGCACGACATGAGTGGCAGCGTTATCGTGCTTACCTCACGGCGACTGTTCACGTGCGGTTGCCTTTTGGAATCGATCGCTTGCTCCACAACATCATGGAGCACAACGCGCATCACCTGAATCCGCGTATCCCGATGTATTCGCTGCGCAAGGCACAGCGTTTGCTCAGCGAACGCTTTGATAACCAATATCAGGTCTATCGCATGAACTGGCGCAGCTACCGAGAGTGCGTGCGCAGCTGCAAATTGTACGACTACGCCAATCACGCCTGGCTCGACTTCAAGGGTCAGGTCACCTCGCGCGTGCAGTTGGTTGGGCCCCCGACGGCGTAAGTTTACGTCGTCAACGCCAGTTGATTTCTACCTCGTCGCCGACTTTCAAAGTAGCGCCTAATCCGCTTTGAACTTCGGCGTTCTCGCCGAACGTCACTCCGTGTAGCGTCGCGTTCCAGCGAAATGCGCGCAGCACAGGTAGCGGATCTTCTGCGGCTACTCCAGTCGATTGATCGAGGCTCGTGATCACGCAGCGCGTGCAGGGTTTGACGAGTTTTAGCCTAGCTGCGCCGATGCGCAGCGTTGCGATGCGATCTTCATCCCAAGCGTCGAGACCGCGCAGGACGAGATTCGGCCTGAAGCGGTTCATGGGTAATGTTGCCGCCATGCGTCGATTTAAGTCGACCAAGGACGCTTCGTTGCAGACCAAGAGCGGATAACCATCCGGAAAATTCTGATCGATCGCCGAGACTAATCGTGCGGGTGTTCCGATCAGCTGAGTGCAGTAGCGTGCGGCGTCATCACCAGCGTCGAGCGCATCGTGATGCCTCTTCCAGATGGCGACCCTGCGGATCGGATCTAGGGGAGAGGGCAGATCGACCGGTAAGTAGACAATCACTTCGCCGCAATCGGGATGCGTAAGTCGCAAAGTGTCGCCCACCACCTCGGCAGTGAGGCACGCGAGTTGCGGATGGGTGCGTTGCGTCAAAAATCGTCCGTTACCGTCGATCAGCATCCAGTGTCGATCGTGCTGCAGGCCTCGAGGTCCTAGCCGCGCCTCGAGGCAGTCGATGACGCGACCCGATTTGACCGGATAGACGTGCAGGGAGGCGATCGACACACGAGAGTTCATGCGCTCAATCATATAATCGTCTACATGATGCGCGAGTTGTCCGATCTGAATTTTCATAGTCGCTTCGTCGATGAACTCGAGGGCGAGGCCGACGCGCCCACTTTCTCGCGCCAGGTGCCGAATGTCGCGTACTCACTCGTGCGCCCTGAAGCGGTGAGTGCGCCTCGCTTGTTGGCGTGGTCGGAGGAGTGCGCCTCGCTGCTGGACCTCGCCAAGCCGGCGACCGATTGTGATCGCAGCGTCTTCATTCTGGGCGGTAACGACTTGGCTACTGGCATGCGCCCTTACGCGGCGCGCTACGGTGGACATCAATTTGGCAATTGGGCGGGGCAGTTGGGCGATGGGCGCGCAATCTGTTTGGGTGAGATCGAGGGGCAGGCGGGAAAGCGTTTCGAGCTTCAGCTGAAGGGCGCGGGGCCGACACCGTATTCGCGTCGAGCCGATGGTCGTGCGGTGCTGCGCTCGAGTTTGCGCGAATTCGTTTGCAGCGAGGCGATGCATGCGCTCGGGGTGCCGACGACCCGAGCGCTGAGTCTCGTCGCTACGGGCGAGACGGTTATTCGCGACATGTTTTACGACGGCAATCCCATGGCTGAGCCGGGCGCCATCGTCTGCCGTGTCGCACCATCGTTCGTACGTTTCGGTAACTTCGAAATTCATGCGGCGATGGATGAGCTCGATCGGCTGCGTGAATTAGCCGATTTCGTAATACGTCATGAGTATCCACAGTATTGGCGTGGCGACGAGTCGCCCGATTACGCTGCGTGGTTTGGCGAGATTTGTGAGCGCACGGCCGTGATGATTTCGCATTGGATGCGGGTCGGGTTCGTGCATGGTGTGATGAACACCGATAACATGTCGATTCTCGGCCTCACGATCGATTACGGACCGTATGGTTGGCTCGATAACTACGATCCAAATTGGACGCCGAATACCACGGACGCCAGCGGGCGTCGCTACGCCTACGGGCGCCAACCGCAGATCGCCTTGTGGAATCTCGCCCGGCTCGCCGGGGCCTTGATGCCGCTCGTGAAGTCGCGCGAGGCACTCGAGGTTGGGCTCGAGCGGTACCGTGAAACCTATGCGCAGCATTTCCGTAGATCACTTGCTCAAAAACTAGGACTCCATGCGCTTGATCGCGACGGCGACACCGAAGCGATGGAGACGCTCTTCGAGTTGTTGAGTGCCGCCGAGACTGACATGACGATTTTCTTCCGGACGCTTGCCGAGGTTGAAGACATCGGTGCGGTGCGCGCAGCGATCTACGAGCCTGAGATTTTTTCGAGTGAGCTCGCCGCGCGTTGGAACGCTTGGTTGCAATGGCGGCGTGACCGCATTGCAGCTGAGTTGAGTGTCGGCGCCGGCCTGTCCATGGAGCGGCGTCGCGAGCGAATGAATGTGGTCAACCCTTGTTACGTGCCACGCAATTACTTGCTGCAGTTGGCGATCGATGCGGCAACGCAGGGTGATCTCGCGCCACTCGAAGAGTTGCGGCAAGTGCTCGGTAATCCTTACGAAAAACGCGCAGGCCTCGAGCGCTACGCGATGCGTCGTCCCGACTGGGCGCGTGATCGACCGGGTTGCTCGGCGCTTTCCTGCAGCTCCTGACGTTGCGCCGTGCTTGGCTTGACGGGCTCGGCGCGCCGAGCGTAGCCTCTCGCCCGTTCGTGAGGTGCCCCACTGCGATCGTCGCGGTGAGGGTGAAACGGGAAGCCGGTGTGAATCCGGCACTGCCCCCGCAACGGTAAGCGAGGCAGGGCGATCTCTCCTCGACCACTGCAAGCTGCGGCTTGTGGGAAGGTCTATCGCCCGCGGAATCGACAACCGATTCCACTCGTCAGTCCGGAGACCGGCCTCGTGAATCGCTGCAGACGCGCACGGGTGGTGCACGGCTCCGGAGATGATGAATGTCCATGATTACTCGTTGGGGTCGGGCAATTGCCCTGTTGGTGCCTTTCGGTACCGTTTGTGCGTGGGCGGCTGAGTCGAGCGTGGTGATCACGGCGACTCGCTTGAACGAAGAGTTCGACGAGAGCTTAGCCTCGGTGACCGTGATTGAACGTGCCGAGATCGATCGGCTGCAGGCGCGCACGCTCGATGAACTGTTGCGTGGCGTCGAAGGGATCAATATCGCAAGGCAAGGTGGTATCGGTCAGCCGACGTCGCTTTATATGCGCGGCGGCGAGTCTGATCACGTGTTGTGGTTGATCGACGGTGTGCGCATCGGTTCGGTTTCGGCTGGTATTCCGGCGATTCAGGATTTGCCGATCGACAGCATCGAGCGGATCGAAATCGTGCGTGGCGTTCGCTCGAGTCTGTACGGCCCGGATGCGATGGGCGGAGTCGTGCAGATATTCACGCGTCGCGGGGCAGGGGCCTCGCAGAGTCTGCGCCTCACTGGCGGCTCCAACGGAACCCGTCAGGCGGCGCTCGGTTTGGGTGGTTCTGCCAACGGCTGGTCGGTCGATCTGCAGGCTAGCCTGCTCGAGACCGACGGCACAAACGCCTGCCTTGGATTGCCTTTTCCGCCGGGCGGCGGCTGCTTCACGCGCGAGCCGGATCGGGATCCGTACGAGAACCACAGCGCCAATCTTCGGCTCGGGTATCAGTTCGATTCAAATTCGAGCGCCGAGGCGTTCTTGCAGCGAGCAAAAGCCGACGTCGCTTTCGACGGTTCTTTCCTGAATCGCTCCGACCTCGTCAACCAGGTGGCTGGGTTCAAGGCGCAACATTCTTGGTCGGACCGTTGGCGCTCCACGTTGACGCTCGGTCGCTCTTGGGATGAGTCCACCAGTTTCAGTCCGGCGGGTGACTACACCAGCACGTTTGATTCGCGACGTGATTCGGCGACCTTCCAGACGGATGTATCGATTGCCTCTGGAACCCTGATTCTGGGTGCCGACTGGCTGCTAGATCGGGTCGCGAGCGACGTCGGATTCGACGTTGAATCGCGCTTCAACCGCGCCTTGTTTGCGCAATACACGGCGGGCGCGGGTCGTTGGCAGTGGGGCGTATCCGGTCGCAGCGATGATAACGAGCAGTTCGGTTCGCATGAGACGGGCACCGTGTCTCTCGGTTACCGCTCGGCACCGGGCTGGCAGTGGTATGCGAGTGCCGGAACGGCCTTCAAAGCGCCGTCGTTCAATGAGCTTTATTACCCGGGATTCAGTAATCCAGATCTCGAGCCTGAGAAATCGCGTAACGTCGAGCTCGGGGTGAAACGCCGGGAAGCCTGGGGTCGTTGGTCGGTATCGCTGTATCGCAACCATATCGACGATCTGGTGGCCTACGACGTGGCGATTTTCCGGCCCAACAACGTCGCGAGCGCGCTGTTGCAAGGTGCCGAGGGGCAACTCGACTGGTCGGTCGGGTCGCTTCGCTTGAGTCACTCGCTCTCGTGGCTCCAAGCTGAAGATCGTAGCGCGGGGTTCAATCGCGGGCGTGAGCTGCCGCGTCGCCCGAATTGGTCTGGTAAGACGTCCGCTCATTGGCAGAGCGGCGACTGGTCGCTCGGAACCGGTGTCTACTGGATGGGGCGCAGGTATGATGACCTCGCCAACTCGCGGGAGCTCGGCAGTGTCGTCACCGTCGATCTAACGTCGGAGTGGCGGGCTACCTCGTCGCTCGCGATGCAGCTGCGAATCGCCAATGCATTCGATCGCCGTTACGAAACGGCGACGTTATACCCCGCCTTGGGTCGGGAATTTTTGTTGAGCGTGCGGTACAGCACGCCGCGTTGAACGTGAGGGAGGGTCGGAACGTGTCGGACATCATCAAAGGTCGTGGATTTTGGATGCTTGCGTTGGTCTTGGCAGTAGCCATGAGCGTGACGCGGGTAGGGCATTTTGGCGAGTTCCAGGGTCCGCCGGATGCATCGTGGGCCGTGTTTTTCCTAGCCGGCATGTGGCTGCGCGAGCCACGCCTGTTCCCCGCCTTCTTCGTGTTGGCTTGGGTGGCTGATCTGGCCGCCTTTGCGATGGGCACTCCGACCGATTGCTACTCGCCGGCGTATTTCTTTTTGATCCCCGCCTATGGCGCGCTTTGGGCTGCCGGTCACTGGATCGGTGCCGAAGCCTCGCGTGCGCGCGTTCCGCTCATCCTGGCGGTAGGCGCAGCGGCTGCACTCGCGACCTTCGTGGTCGCGAATCTCGGTATGTACTTGCTCGTCCCGTCGCCCGAGGCGACGACGTTGGGGGCCTATGCGCTCGCCGTGGCCGGGTACTTCCCGGGCTACCTGATGACAATGGGCCTTTACGTCGGGCTCGCGCTCGTCACCGTGGCGGCTTTGCGCTTCAAGCGTCTGGCGAGCGAGTAAAGGTGCACCTCCGAGGGGCCGTCGTACACGCGGAACCCTCGGATCTCTCGCCAAATCTTGGAGACCGGCGTCTCATCGACAATGCCCCTGCCACCGAGCACCTGCACGCAACGATCGACGATCTGAAACAGCGTCTCGCCGCAGGTGTATTTGGCCATGCTGGAGTCGGTTGAAGCGCGACTTCCCTGGTCGAGCGTCCAGGCGACGTAATCGATCATCAGTTGGGTTTGTTTCAAATCGACTTCGTTACGGGCCAAGGCAAAACCGACGCCCTCGTGATCGATGAGCGTCTTGCCGAACGCTTGCCGGCGGCAAGCGTATTCGGTGGCAATGTGATGAGCGCGCTGTGCGGCGCCCCACCAACGCATGCAATGGGTCAGACGGGCGGGCGCCAGCCGCACTTGCGCATACTTGAAGCCTTCGTGCGGCGCACCGAGCACCATTTCTTTGGGGACCCGCACGTCTTTCAGTGATAACACGCCGTGACCACCCGGCATGGTGTGATCGACGGTATGCATCACGCGTTCGAGCACGATGCCCGGATCCGGTAGTGGCACCAGGAACATCGTGGCGTGGTGACCACCGGTGCGAGCCATCACAATGCCAAAGCCTGCGCCTTCGGCGCCGGTGATGAACCACTTTCGGCCATTGATGACCCAGTGATCACCTTCTTCGACGGCCTCGGTTTTGAGCATGTCTGGATCGGAGCCAGATCCGCCATCAGGCTCGGTCATGAAAAACGACGAGCGCATCACGCCGGCCGCCAGCGGTTTCAGGAAACGCTCTTTCTGTTCGTGTGTCGCAATGCGCTCAAGCATATGCATGTTCCCCTCATCGGGTGCCATGCAGTTCATTGCAACGGGGCCGAGCAGCGAGTAACCGCTCGCACGCAGAACGGTAGCCGTCTCTCGGTGGTTCAGGCCGTAGCCGCCCCATTCCGTGCCAACTTGCGGCGCAAGTAGTCCCGCCACACGGGCTTTGCCGCGCAGTTCCTGAACGAGATCATCGGTGATGGGACCCTGGAATCGCGGATCGGATTCGTAGGGGATGATGACATCGCGAATGAAGCGCTGAGTGCGCGCTTCGAGGTCGAGTTCGCGGGGGCTAGGCGTGAAATCTGTCATAGCCCCCGCAGTTTACCCGTTATCTGTGGCGAATCACTCCCAGGGGAAGCTCGTCGCGACCGAAAAGAAAGCCTTACTGTCAGAGCTGAACACGTTGCCGTCAACGTTGTTGCCCGGGCGGTAGTCGCTACCGTCGATCCACTTCAGCGTCAGGTCGAACTTGCCGACGGTCTTGGTGAGACCGATGGCGTAATCGGTGTACTTGTCGTCAGCCCAGTACTCGCCGCTGCTCTGGCCAGCGTGCAGCAGCAGACCGAAGTCTTTCGGCAGCGGCAGCTCGAGGTTGGCCTCGACGTAGCGAGCGGCCAGACCCGTATTACCGTAGTCCCAGGCGTACCAGAACTTGGTCGAGAAACCTTGGTAGGCGAGACCAAAGGCGGCTTCGGCGTAGTCAACCTTGTCGGCCGTGTCGAAGTAAGTGTACTGGGTGACCGAGAAGTCGTAGCTGAAGTCGTCGGTGAAATTGCCCGAGTAACCAGCATAGATATCGAGCTCCACGTCAGAGACCGTATCGGGCCCGAAGTCGACGTTGCTGGCCCAGCCGCCAACGTAAAAGCCCGAGTCGCCGGCCCAGTCGAGGCTCAACTGCAGCGCAGGATCCTTGGCGCTTTGGCTGATGCCACGGAAGTCGTAGTCGGAGGCCAGCGTAACGGTCGAACTGACTTCGGCGCGGGCCACAGTACCAACAGCCGCTGCGGCCATCAGAGCGAGAAGGGGAAGGGTTTTCATGCGTTTTTGATCCTCGAAGGGGTGGGTTCCAATCTGACGAAGCAAACGACATGCCATGTATTGCAAGCCGTTTACAGGTCGGGTTGATGGCATTTTAACTCGAAACTCGCACTGGGTTGGTGCATCGCGAGCCTGCGTTGCCGATGGATAGTGCAATCCCTGGCCTTCGCTGGCCGGGTAAACTCGCATCCATGAGCGATATACCCGCTGTGAAGCAGACTGCGAACACGACTTGGCACGAGCGTGCTGCCGAGTTGAGGCCTGACGGCCGCGCCTTCGTGGCGGGCCAACGTGTTGCCTCGCTCGCCGGCGCGACCTTCGAGAAGCGCTCGCCGATCGACGGCCGACTGCTAGCGCCGATTGCGGATGGTCAGAGTGCCGATATCGATGTGGCGGTCGCCGATGCGCGTGCGGCTTTCGTCGGCGGCGTTTGGTCGGCGCGAGCGCCGAGCGCGCGTAAAAGAGTCTTGCAGCGCTTTGCTGAATTGATCCGCACTCACAAAGACGAATTGGCCCTGCTCGAAACGCTGGATATGGGCAAGCCGATCGGCGACTCGCTCAAGGTCGATGTGCCGAGCACCGCGCGCTGCATCGAGTGGTATGCCGAGGCGATCGACAAGATCTACGGTGAGGTGGCGCCAACCTCCGCTTCGGTGCTCGCGACCATCACCCGTGAGCCCCTCGGCGTGGTGGGTGCCATCGTGCCTTGGAATTTCCCGTTGATCATGACAGCGTGGAAGGTAGCGCCGATTCTCGCCACCGGTAATTCTTTGGTGCTGAAGCCTTCGGAGAAATCTCCGTTGTCTGCGCTGCGTCTTGCTGAGTTAGCCATCGAGGCGGGTGTGCCGCCGGGCGTGTTCAACGTGGTGCCGGGCTATGGTCACACGGCCGGCAAAGCGTTGGCCATGCATATGGATGTCGACGCTATTGGGTTCACCGGTTCGACCGCTACCGGCAAGCTCGTCATGCAGTACGCGGGTCAGTCGAATCTCAAGCGAGTGGGACTCGAGTGCGGCGGTAAGTCGGCGAACATCGTCATGGCCGATTGCCCTGATCTCGAGGCGGCGGCAACTGCGGCTGCCTTCGCGATCTTTTTCAATCAGGGCGAGATGTGCTCGGCAGGCTCGCGCTTGCTCGTGCAGCGCTCGATACGCGAAGCGATGCTCGAGCGGATTGTCGCGATCGCCAAGCGTATGGTGCCGGGAGACCCGCTCGATCCCTCGACTCGACTCGGTGCTCTGGTCGATGAGACGCAGATGAATCGCGTGCTGGGGTATATCCACAGCGGCCGCGAGCAGGGCGCTCGCCTGCATTGCGGCGGCGAGCGCGTACGGCGAGAGAGTGGCGGTTATTACATCGAGCCGACGGTGTTCGACGATGTCTCTCCGCAGATGACCATTGCGCGTGAAGAAATCTTTGGTCCGGTGCTCGCGACCATTCCGTTCGATACGATCGACGAGGCGATCTCGATCGCGAACTCGACCGAGTACGGGTTGGCTGCGGCAATCTGGAGTCGCGACATCAACGTGGCGCACAAGGCGGCGCGAGCACTGCGCTCGGGTATGGTCTACGTGAACTGCTACGACGCAGATGACATCACGGTGCCGTTCGGCGGCTACAAGCAATCGGGTATCGGACGTGACAAGTCGTTGCACGCTTTCGAGAAGTACACCGAACTGAAGACCACTTGGATCGAATTCGGTTGAGTGACAGCTACTTGAGTCTAATCGACGAACCGATCGCGTTCGTCGATGTGGAGACGACGGGTGGGCATCCCGCGTGGCACCGCATCACCGAGATCGCGATCGTTGCGATGCGTGACGGGCAGATCGAGTGGCGTTGGAGTTCGCTCGTGAACCCCGCTGTGTTGATCCCGCCCTCCATTCAGCGACTGACCGGCATCAGCAACGACATGGTGGCTGAGGCACCGTCATTCGAGGAGTTGTCGCACGAGGTTTTGGAGCGCTTGAAGGGCCGACGTTTTGTCGCCCATAACGTTCGCTTCGACTATGGCTTCGTTCGCAGCGAACTGCGACGCGCGGGCTACGCCTACAGCGCGCCGCTTGCCTGTACGGTTCGTCTGTCGCGCGAGCTGTTCCCGGAGGCGGGGCGTCACAATCTCGATGCGATCATCGAGCGCCATGGTCTGCAGTGCGAGAGTCGACACAGAGCCTTGCCGGATGCGGATGTCTTGGCGCAACTTTGGCAACACTGGCGATCGAGTCTGACGCCCGCGCGATTTGCGGAGGCGATTGAGCTGGTGGGACGGCGACCGTCGCTGCCTTCGCATTTGCCGCCTGATCTGATCGACGACGTACCGGAAGTTTGCGGCGTTTATCGATTCATCGGCGACGGCGATGCGCTCATCTATGTCGGCAAGGCCAAGAACATCCGCGAGCGGGTTTTGGCTCACTTCGGCGGAGCGACTCGCGATTCAAAATCACAGCGTTTGGCAGCGCAGGTTCGGCGTATTGACTGGACCGAGACGGCTGGCGAACTGGGAGCGCTGCTGCTCGAAGCGCAGTGGGTGCGAGACTTCAAGCCGGTCTACAACCGGCGCTTGCGGGGTGGTGGCGAGCACCACACTTGGTTTGTGAGTGACGATGGGTCATCTCCCATGTTGCAACGGCTCGAGGGGCCTTTGCCCGAAGGCGGTGATTGCTTCGGTTTGTTCCGAACAGCCAAAGCGGCCCGGACTGCACTCACCACGATCGCACGCGAGAGTCGTCTGTGCCTGAAGACGCTCGGACTCGAGACGGGCGGCGCGGGTAGCTGTTTCGGCTATCAACTCGGCCGCTGTGATGGCGCCTGTGTCGGCGGCGAATCGCTGCAGAGACACGCATTGCGATTGAAGCTCGCACTCGCCAAGCACAAACTGAAAGCTTGGCCGTATGCCGGGCCGATCCGTATCGAGGAACGCAACGCTCAGGGTCGCATCGAGTGGCATCATGTCGATCGTTGGCAATATCTCGGCACGCGGACAGCCGAGGGCGAGCGAGCCAGCGAGTCAACTTTCGATCCCGACGTTTATCGCATCCTGGTGCGGCATTTGCGCGCCGGATCCCGTTTCTTGCGCATCACGACACTGGACGAATCCGGTTGGATGAACCTCAATGAATAATCTGGATATCCGGCAGTTTCTCGCGAGCGTGCCGCGCGGTTTTGGCGATTTGCTCGCACGTGAACTCGAAGCGTTTGGAGCCACCGACATTCGCGAGCGCGGCAACTCGGTCGCCTTCACCGGGTCGTTGGAAGTGGCGTATCGGGTGTGCCTCGAATCTTGGGTGGCGAGTCGCGTTTATCTCGAACTGGTGCGATTCGAGGCCGCCGATGATGCGGCGATACACACGGCACTCAAGGCGATCGATTGGCAGCGACATATTGATCCGACGGCGACGCTCGCTTGTGAGTGGAGCGGGCGGCACCCCGCAATCAACAACACTCATTACGGTACGCTGCGCCTGAAGGACGCGATTTGCGATGCCTTGCGCGACACGGTGGGTTTGCGACCGGATATTGCCACCCGCGAGCCGGGTGTTCGCGTGCATGCGCATGCCGTCGGTACGCGGGTGACGGTGTCTCTTGATTTGTCCGGCGAGGGTTTGCACCGACGCGGCTGGCGAGGTGATACCGGCGAGGCGCCGCTGCGCGAAAACATGGCCGCCGGCATTCTCGTACGAGCAGGTTGGCCGAAGCTCTCGGCCGAGGGCGCGGCCTTTTTGGATCCCATGTGTGGCTCGGGCACACTCGTCATCGAGGCCGCACGCATGGCTGCCGGGTTCGCGGCGAATTACCGACGGCGGTACTTCGGTTTCCTGCGGTGGAAGGGGCATGACGATGCGCTTTGGCAGCGGCTGGTTGCCGAGGCAGACGTGCGCGCTCGGCAAGGGCTGCAGCGCTTAATCGACTCCGCAACGATCTTCTTGGGTCGTGATCAGGACGCGCGTGTGCTCAAGGACGCGAAGATCAATGCCTCGCATGCCGGTGTCGCGGAAATCACCGACTTCGCGGTAGGCGCGCTTACCGATACCCGCCGTCCTGGGGACTCGGCGGTGGGTTTGCTCTGTACCAATCCGCCTTGGGGTCAAAGATTAGGGGACCTCGAGACAGCGCGGGCCGTGCACCGTGAACTTGGGCGTGTGCTGCGTGAGGAGTTTCAGGGTTGGCAGGCGGCCATCCTGACCGGAGACGCTTCGCTCGGGCTCGAGCTCGGTCTGCGGGCCCATCGAGTGCACACGGTGTGGAATGGCGCGACCGAGTGTCGACTGCTGCGGATCGAGATCGAGGCGAGGGCGGAGCGGGATCTGCGTCCGAAGGCAGGGTTGCAGATCGATGCGGATCTCGCGGCAACACCCGGCGCGACCATGTTCGCCAATCGAATCCGCAAGAATTTGAAAAATTTGTCGGCCTGGGTGCGTCGCGAGCAGATTTCCTGCTACCGGATCTACGACGCCGATATGCCGGAGTATGCGTTTGCGATCGATCGTTATGCCGCTTCGGCAGAGGCGCAAGCCTGGCTCGTCGTGCAGGAGTATCAGGCGCCGGCTGATATCCCCGAAGAGACCGTTCGTCGGCGTCGCAGTGAGGCGCTCGCTGCGCTCGTAGCGGCAACGGGCGTATCAGCCGATCACATCCACCTCAAAACTCGGCGGCGTATCAAGCGTGGTGACCAATACACCAAGCGTGACGAGCGTGAAGAGTTTCATGTGGTCGAGGAGGATGGATTGAAGTTTCGAGTGAACTTCGTCGATTACCTCGATACGGGGCTCTTCCTCGATCATCGTCCGACCCGTTCGCGTTTGCGTAGTGCCGCGGGTGGCAAACGATTCTTGAACTTGTTCGGGTACACCGGGAGCGCCACGGTACACGCGGCAGCGGGGTCGGCGATCTCGACCACGACGGTCGATCTATCGGCGACTTACCTTGATTGGTGTCGGCGCAATCTGGAATTGAATGGTCTCTGGGGCGAGCGGCACCGACTGGTTCACGCGGATGTGCGCGAGTGGTTGAGCGAGGCTGCGAGACGCGAGGAGCGATTTGATCTGATTTTCTGCGACCCACCTACGTTCTCGAACAGCAAGCGAATGGAGGGCGTGTTCGACGTGCAGCGTGATCATGTCCAGCTGCTTGATGCGTGCATGGCGATATTGGCGGAGGGAGGCCTTCTGGTGTTCTCGACCAATGCCCAGCGTTTCCGACTCGATCCCGTGCTGGAGCAACGCTATCGCATCGAGGATGTCACTGAGCGCACGATTCCGCCGGATTTCGCCCGTAATCGGCAGATCCATCGCTGCTTCGAGTGCCGTGGCGCGGACAGGCCACGTCGGACGCTGGCGCTTGATCGTTCTCGCGCGTAACGTGCACCTATGATGCGATTTTTCTTTGTACTCATTCTCGTTGCTGTCTCGCTGGTCGGTTGCAGTCGATCGGGATCCGAGGCGCCTCCGAGCGCTTCATCACTCACTGTCACCGTTGCCCAGCCGGTTACTCGCTCGATTACGCGTGAGGTCGCTGCGTCGGGTTCGATTGCACCTTGGCAAGAGATGATTCTCGGCGTCGAAGTGACGGGTCTGCGCGTGGCCAAGGTTTTGGTGGAGCCCGGCGATCGTGTCGTGGCGGGGCAGCCACTGGTCGAGCTCGATCGACGCACGCTCGAGGTGCAGGCGCGACAGGCCGAGGCGAGTCTACTGCAGGCTCGCGCTAGTGCGGAGCTTGCCGCATCGCAGGCCAAGCGCGGCGAATCTTTGCTAGCCCAAAATTTGATCTCGACCAGTAATTTCGATGAGCTTCAAGCAAATCAATCGCGTGCTGCAGCGCAAGTGGTAGTCGCTGAGGCGGCGCGCGACGAGGCGGCGCTGCGGCTTGGCTTTGCGACGTTGCGCGCGCCCGATGCGGGTGTGATTGCGGTGCGTCGAGTCCAGCCCGGTCAGATCGTTACCGCCGGCAACGAGTTGCTGCGGCTCATTCGTCGGGGTCGCCTCGAGTGGCGTGCCGAGATCGCCGAGCGTGATATCGGCCGTCTGAAAATCGGCGCAAAAGTCGTGCTGCGCGCGCCAGACGGCGAGAGTGTGGCTGGCGTCGTGCGGGCGGTGTCACCGGGCGTCGATCCCCAGACGCGTACCGGAACGCTCTTCGCCGATCTTCCGGCGCCGGGTCCGCTGCGCGCTGGCATGTTCGTTGAAGGTCGACTGCAGGTCGGCACCGCCGACGTGATGGCGGTACCGCGTGAGTCCGTCGTGTTTCGCGACGGCTACTCTTATCTATTCGTGCTGGGTGATGGCGGCGTGGTCTCACAGCGTCGGGTCGATACCGGTGGTGTGCAGGGTGATTTCATCGAGCTTCGCAGTGGGCTGAAATCGGCTGAAAAGGTCGTCGTGCGCGGGGCTGGGTTCCTGAGCGATGGTGATGTCGTCAAGGTCGTCGAGCTGAATATGCAGGAGCAAGCGGCGTCGTGAATCTCTCCCTTTGGGGCATTCGCTACCCGCTGCCTTCGGTACTCGCCTTCGTCCTGTTGACGGTGGCTGGCTTCTGGGGTTGGCACAAGCTGCCGATTTCGCAATTGCCCGATATTGCGCTGCCGACGATCCAGATCACCGTGGGCTTGCCTGGAGCAGCGCCCTCGACACTCGAAACCGACGTGACACGCAAGATCGAGGATGCGGTGTCGAGCATTCCCGACATCGACAAGATCACCTCTGCCGTCAGTGAAGGCACGTCGATCACCAAGATCGAGTTCGAACTTGGACGAGATCTCGACCAAGCACTCGATGAAGTGAAGGATGCCGTCGCGCGCGTGCGACGCGATTTACCAGCCGATATCAACGAGCCGACCGTCCAAAGAATGAATTTGGTCGGTGGCACGCTCATTGCGTTCGCCGTCGAATCCGATCGACTGGCGCCCGATGAGCTCTCCTGGTTCGTCGACGATAAAGTTTCGCGAGCCGTCTACAGCGTGGCGGGTGTGGGTTCGGTCAGTCGCGTCGGCGGCATCGTGCGTGAAGTACGAGTCGAGTTGCGTCCCGAGGCGCTGCAGGCGCTTGGCGTGTCGGCAGGTGCTGTGTCGGCTCAATTGGCACGGCTGCAGGTCGAAAAGCCGGGTGGTCGTACCGAGACCGGCGGCGCGGAGCAGGCGGTACGCACCGTCGCGATCGTGCGCACGGCGGCGGAGCTCGCCGATTATCCAATCTATTTGCCCGATGGACGTTCGGTCCGTTTGTCGTCGATCGCGACGGTGACCGATGGAGCGGCGGAGGCGCGTGCGGCTGCGTTGCTCGACGATAAACCTGTCGTTGGCTTCTCTGTGCGTCGCACCGCGGGATCCAGCGAGGTCGATGTAGGTCAGGGCGTCCGTGCCCGGATCGCGAAGTTGCAGGCTGAGCATCCTGAAGTGCGCTTCGTCGAAGTGCTCTCGACCGTCGAGATCGCCAAAGCGTCTTACGATGCCTCGATGATAATGCTGCTCGAGGGCGCGTTACTCGCGGTTCTCGTAGTGTGGTTTTTCCTGCGCGAGTGGCGCGCGACGTTGATTTCCGCTCTGGCACTGCCGCTGTCGGTGATACCGACTTTTGCGGTGATGTATTGGCTGGACTTTTCGTTGAACTTGCTGACCTTGCTTGCGCTGGCCGTCGTCATCGGCGTGCTGGTCGATGACGCTATCGTTGAAGTCGAAAACGTCGCCCGGCATCGCGCCATGGGTAAAGCGCCCATGCAGGCGGCAATCGATGCGGCCGATGAAATCGGTATCGCGGTCATTGCTACCTCGGTCACATTGGCGGCCGTTTTCATTCCGGTGGCATTCATGCCGGGCGTCACCGGAAAGTTCTTCAAAGAATTCGGCTGGACGGCCGCCGCAGCCGTGCTGTTCTCTTTGTTGGTGGCGCGTCTGCTCACACCGATGCTCGCAGGGCACTTCATGCGTGGCGAGCCGAAGTCGATCGTCGATTCTCCGTTGATGACGCGTTATCTCGGCTGGGTGGAGTGGGCGATTGCGCATCGGCGACGAACCCTCGCTCTTGCGGCGGCCACCTTTATCTTGTCACTGGCCATCGTGCCGTTGATACCGACGACTTTCGTTCCGACGACCGACGTCGACCAAGTTCAGCTTCAGGTAGAGCTGCCACCGGGCGCCCGTCTGGATGATTCCTTGCAGATGGGTCGTGAGGTACGTGCTCGACTGCGTGAGGGGGTTCCGGAAATCGAGCGCTTCTTCACCATCATCGGCGGCGAGGGTGGCGAGTCGATGGGTGGCGGAGTGAGTTTTCCCGAAGTCCGCAAGGTCAGCATCACGTTGACCTTCAAGGACGATCGCCAGCGCACGAGCTCCGAATTAGAAAACGCCGTGCGTGCGCAATTGGTAGACATGCCGGGTATCCGTGCAAGTTTTGCGACCGGAGGTCCTGGTGATCGGTTGACCATGGCATTCGCCGGTCGCGATTCGGAAACGCTGGCAGCTGCGGCGCGTGAACTGGCGGCGTCGATACGTACCGTGCCGGGCATCGGCACGGTCACGACCTCTGCTGCGCTGTTGCGTCCAGAGATCGTGATCCGGCCGGATCCTGCGCGTGCCGCCGATCTTGGAGTCTCGACAGTCGACATCGCCGATGCCGCGCGTATCGCTACGAGTGGTGACGTGAATCAGCGTCTCGCCAAATTGAATCTCGCTGAGCGGCAGGTGCCGATCCGTGTGAAATTGGCCGACTCGGCCTTGAGCGACATTGAAATGCTTAGGCAGTTGCGAGTGCCCGGGAAGAACGGCCCAGTGCCGCTTGCAGCGGTTGCCGAAATCGGCGAGGGCAGTGGACCGGCACGTATTGATCGTCGCGATCGCGAGCGAGTCATCACCGTGTCGGCCGAACTCAACGGTCTGCCGCTCGGTGATGTCATGAGCGAAGTTCGCCGCATGCCGGCGATGCAGAACTTGCCAGCCGGGGTGCGCATTCTGCCTGCAGGCGACTCAGAGGCCTTCGTCGAGCTCTTCGTCGGCTTCGCGCTCGCGCTGCTCGCCGGTGTGTTGTCGGTGTATCTCGTGCTGTTGTTGTTGTTCCATAGCGGCACACAGCCGATCGTGATCCTCGCCGCGGTGCCTTTGTGTGGCGGTGGTGCTTTCGGCTTGCTGTTGCTCACCGGCACGGCCTTGTCGCTGCCATCATTGATCGGCTTGCTGTTGCTCAATGGCATTGCAGTCAAAAATTCCATTCTGATCGTCGACTACGCCATCCTGGGTGAGCGCGCGGGGTTGTCTCGTCACGATGCGCTGATCGATGCCTGTCGCAAGCGGGCTCGTCCCGTCATCATGACGACGCTGGCGATGGGCGCTGGCATGCTGCCGATCGCGCTCGGGCTGGGCGCCGACGGCAGCTTCCGCACGCCGCTCGGGGTGTCGGTCATCGGTGGTTTGATCACCTCGACACTGCTGTCGCTCGTGGTGATTCCGGCTGCGTATTCAATGGTCGCTGAAATCACCGAGCGGTATCTGCATCCGCTGCGAGATCGACTGTTCCATCGCGAGTCGACGTCAGAGCCAGTCGCGTAGTCGATACCAAAGCATCGCGAGTACCAACAGCGGTCGGCGCAGCGCGTCGCCCCCTGGGAAGTCGTGATGGGGGATGCGGCTGAAGATATCGAATCGCTCGCTCGTGCCGCCGATGGCCTCGGCGAGCAGTTTTCCGGCGATGCCGGTGAGCGCGATGCCGTGACCTGAAAATCCCTGCACGAAGTACACATCCGGTTCGAGTCTGCCGAAGTGCGGTGCTCGGTTCATGGTGATGTCGACGTAGCCGCCCCAAGCGTGCTCGATACGCGCATCGGCGAGTTGCGGGAACACTTGCAGCATACGAGCGCGTGTGGCGCGAGTCGTACCGAGTGGATCGAGTCCTGAGTAACTCACCCGACCACCGAAGAGCAGGCGATGGTCCGCAGAGCGACGAAAATAATCGAGTACGAAGTTGGTATCGGTGACGGCTGCGTTGTTACGAATCAGTTCGCAAGCTCGTGCCTCGCCCAAAGATTCGGTTGCAATGATGTAGGTTGCAACGCCCATGATCTTGCGTGAGAGTTCGCGCGAGTAATTACCGAGAGCGGCATTGCCGCAGAGCGCGAGATGTCGCGCGACGACTTCGCCGGCTGCCGTTCGGATGACTAGTCGTCCGTCATGTCGTCGATGTGTGAGCGCCCGCGTATGTTCAAAGATGTTTACGCCTCGGCTGGTTGCGGCTCGGGCAAGACCGCGGGTGTATTGCAGCGGCTGCAAGTGTCCGGCGCTCGGGTCGTAGGTTGCAGCGAGGTAGCGAGAGCTTGCGATGCACTCGCGCAGTTCGACGCGATCCATCATGCGCATCGAGTGGTAACCGTATACCTGCTGCAGGCGTACCACTTCGTTTTCGAGGGCCGCCGCCTGACGCAGTTTGATGGCCACCTGCATTTGGCCAGGGGTGTAATCGCAATCGATGGAATAGCGCGCTATGAGTTCGCGCTGCAACGACAGGGCCTCGACGGTGCAGTCCCAGATCTGTTTGGATGCATCGAGGCCGATCAAACTTTCCAGCTTGTCCTGGCCACAGGCAACACCGGTGATGGCCTGTGCGCCGCTGCGCCCGGAGGCGCCTGAGCCGATGCGGTCGGCCTCGAGTAAGACGACTCGATAGCCACGCTCGGCGAGGTGCAGCGCGGTGGAGCAACCGGCAATGCCACCGCCTACTACGCAAACATCGGTTTCGATCTGACCCGTGAGTGTGGGATAGGCGGGACCCGCTGGTGTCTCTGCGTGATACCAGGTCGAGGGCGACATCAGAGGGCGCCCATGAACCAGGCGACCTCCAGCGGCGTCACATGCGAATCGAAATCCTCGAGTTCGGCGCGTTTGACGGTCGAATACAAATCCCGA
>Ga0315903_10000727_pt1 | contig 49233 bp, 50 predicted proteins | sample LakEriMetagenome_7_FD_203524 | JGI IMG/M metagenome (GOLD analysis project Ga0315903, IMG submission 203524) | Freshwater fungal communities from buoy surface, Lake Erie, Ohio, United States - Buoy 2 MA119 | ecosystem: Environmental > Aquatic > Freshwater > Lake | place: USA: Lake Erie, Ohio... | reverse complement strand
AATGGCAAACCATTATAATCGCTGGGATTAATTCCCAGTTGCTGAAATGTGAGAATTAGGGGTTTATCTGCAAATGAGGGAAAGTTAATCATCATTTTGGTTTCCTTTTAAAATTAAAATAATGGGGCATAATGCCCCATTAATCAAATTGGCTTTGAATTTGCCAATGCAGAGAAAATCTTTTCCAATGCTGTTTTATTAGCTTTTGTAAGACTTTCGATTTCAGCTTCAGTCATTTTGAGAATCGCACCGATTGCATCGGCATGGGCATCCTTTTTAACTACTGGAGCGCCAGTTTTTGAAACGTAAGTTTTAGCCACATACACTTTTTCACGGCTAAGTTTTGCAACAACCGAACGAACAGTTTTGCCCAAATTTTGGGCAATGGTTTCAACTGCAACACCAGCCTGATAATCGGCCACCATTTTGGTGGTTTGCTCTGCGGTATAATTTACCGCTTTAGTAGTCTTTTCCATTTTGATTTCCTTCACGTTAAAAAACAATTATATCACACAATTTCAACATTTGCAACCCTGCCAAGCCCCAAATAGTCAAATTTTACCTTGACTACTTTGGTATTAAAAAACTTCATAGTCATTTCACGCTGAGTTGCACCAACGTAAACAGTAAGTTTACCATTTACAATGGTGGCAAAGCCACGGCTTTTTGGAAGGGTTTTTGTTTTCATCATGTGTTCTATTATACAGACAAAACAGCCAAAAAACAAGTGTTTTTTAAAATTTGCGAAAATACAACATAGGTGAAAACCCCTATTGACAGCTTTTCAGCCGTATGGTATAATTTTGGCGCCAGGCCTGTAATGCTTTGGTTCACAGAAATCGTCGCAAACAAAAGTATTCATAAAATTTTTGGCGCGCCGACAGTTTATTGTACCACAAAAAACTGTTGTTTTTTAATCCCCTACAAAAAATATGTTATAAATATTTCTTGACACGGGCACAATTATAATAGTATAATTGGCGCGCCCGAAAACAAAAGTATTCATTTTTGGCCGTGAATACTTTTGTTTTCGGGCAATAAAAAAGCCCCTAATGGGGCTTTTATTATCTTTTGGGTTTTATTTTATAATACAAGATAATCGCAATAAATATAATGTTGGCAGTATAATTAAATATCAGTGGCCAATGCCATTTGGGGATAATGTAGATAATAGTGAATATCTCACCCATTCCCCACATTCCGAGAAAACCCCAAGTTAATCCATCTGAGTTTTTGGTTTTCCAAGATTCTATGGCTTGAGGTAATCCGCAAAATGCCAATAAAATCGAACCAATCCAACCTATATATTCCATCATTTGATTATCTCCGTGATTGTCTGAATTTGAAAAGGGTTTGTGTCGTATTTAGAATCTAGCCGTTTTTCTTCTGCAAAATGCAAAACAAGGGCGATTATCCAAAGTGTTTTCATATAATCGCCCCGATATTAAGCTGGTTTAAAATGATCTTTGACCTGAAATTGTTTCCAATTATAAGGAATCATTCTCTCGCGCCAGTCACGCTTATTAATAACCGCCTGCAAAATAGGCAATTCAAAATCGCGTGCATCTTCTAAGGCAGTATGCGGCTCGATTTTAAATTCACCTGAAATAAACCCGCAAACTGATTCGGCAGTTGTTGAAAATGTCATATTGCCATTTTGAGTGGGTTTATTAAAAAGGTGATTTTGCAAAACAAAATCACGATATTGTTTTTTATTGCAGATATTACCGATAGCGGCTTGCCACAAGCAAAACTTGCTAGTGAAACCCGACAAATCAATATCAGTATTTTGGCATTTGTCTAAATCGAAACTGAGATTATATGCAGTCAAAACTGGATTATATTTGCCAATGGCTTGATTAATCCAGCGATTAATGGCATTAACCGATGCAAGCATACGAGTGCCATTATCTAGCATTTTGACATAATTGGCTTTGCGTTTTTCTAAACCCGCATAACCCCAAATATCATTGGCTTTTTTATCGTGAAACAATTCAAAATTGCCATAATGATTATTAACCAAAACAGCGCATTGATTATGGATTTTGCCTTGTCGGTCAACGATAATAATGGCAAAATCAGCCACAGTATTATTAATTGTGGTTTCAGTGTCAAGAATTGCAAAGAATTGTTTTTTAGCCATTTTGGTCAATCAGTTATTGAAGATTAGATTATATCAGGTTTTTACAAAAAATCAAAAGAAATTATTGTAAATACCCAAAAGGTTGGCAACGAAAAATGTACCATTTAGTACACCAAGCGATTTATCTTTGCGAACAAAAGCAACTGTCAACCAAGCCAGTGAACCAAAAGTAAACAAAACATAGCCCAATTTAAACATTGCGCTTGCAACTGCAAATGATCCGAGAATACTTGCAACAGTACCGAACCAAGAAACAAAAGTAATCATTTTCGTGAAATCTCCATTGTGTGATATGGGTTTGGGTCTAGCCCATATTCTAACATAATTTTTTGCCATTTTATGCCATGCCCGCAAATTTTTTCAGATTCTCCGAAAAGGTTAAAATCTGCTTGATGAATAATTTCATGCGGAAGTATTACATCTATCATGTAATTGAAGTATTCTGTTTTAGCTTTGAAAAATTTGTAACCCATTTGTATGCGGTTTTCTTCCTGAAAACACATTCCGGCAGTGCGCCAATTGTAAGGGTTAAGTTCTACCTTTGGCTCATTGTAGTGAACCAAAGGTGTATAAATTTCGCAAAGTGTATCCCAAATCATTACAGTTTCGCGTTGTAAGTGGGTTAATAGTGCTTTTTTGTCCATACGCGAATTATACCATAAAAATCCGTTGTTTTTTAAACACACACAAAAAATAAGTTATACGAAAAAACTTGACACGGGCCAAAATTATATGATATAATTTTGGCGCAAAAATTGAATACCTGAGTATTCAATTTTGTTTTGTTAACAAAAGGATTAATGACCCTGTTTGCTTGGTACATATACTCCACGAATATTAAATCTGTCACAAACAGCTTTTAAATAAGTGGTATTATCTTCATAAAATGTAAATTCAGCATCTTTGAAATTTTTCAAATTGAAGAATTTAGCCAAACCAGCGATTTTTAATTTACCGCCTGATATAGTATCACCATCAGTGCGAGAAATAATATAATCTGGTTCGCCTAGAATATCGCGAATAAATGCATTATCAGCATCCCGCAAAACCCTGGCAGTAGCAATAATAACAAAACAATTTTCATCTTTTAAATCCTTTCGATATTGTGCGGCTAATGGCAAAAGCGAATCATCCATTGCACGATACTCATTTTCACGCCAGTAATTTAAATCAATACGTTCGCCATTTTCGTCAACAATAGTTCTATATCTGTGCAAACTGCAAACGATAGTACCATCCATGTCGTAAATGCTAACTTTAGTAATCTTTGCCATTTTGAAATCCTTTCAGTGTATGCACGAATTATACACGAATTTTCCCCGTTTGTCCCCGTTTCCCACAAATTTTCGATTGATTTTATTTATGGCCCCGATTGAAAAAATTAATGGCAAAACGCTTGACACGGCCAAATATTATATGCTATAATATTGGCGCCCGCCTGCAAACAAAAGTATTCATTTTTGTTTGCAAACCTTGGTTTCTATTCTAAGTCTGTGCCTTTAATGTAAACATCACGCAAACCAAAATCACGTTCTATTTTGTTTGCAAATTTAATAAAAGCAGGGCCATGTGTTTCCGTTTTTTTATTTTCTTCTTGCCATGCATGGATTAACTCATGTGCAATAAGGGTTTCAAAATCACGGGTTGCGTTCTTGGTGTAAACTGTAATAATGTGTTCACACAATTTGCCACGTTCTGAATACTCAGGTTCGTATTCAGCATCGCATTGTGAATTTTTACGGGGAAGAATCCGAATTGTAACGGGCTTCTTTAATTTGAGATAGTCTATAAAATGTTTCATGTGTGCATTATACCATAAAAAGCAGGGGATTGTATCCCCTGCTTAAATCAGGCTTTTTCGGCCTTGATAAAATCTGCAATGGCTTTCAATGCAGTTTTGTTAGCTTTGGTTAGCGATTCTACATCAGCCTCACCCAAGCCAAGAGCTTCACCGATGTAGTCGGCAACAGCATCCTTTTTAACAACAGCTTCACCAGTTTTGGAAACATAGGTTTTAGCTACATAAACCTTTTCACGCGAGAGCTTTGCAACAACCGATCTCACAGTTTTGCCAAGTGTTTCAGCGATAGTTTCAACAGTTGCACCGGCTTGATAGTCGGCAACCATCCGAGCAGTCTGCTCGGGCGTATAGTTCACAGTCTTAGCAGTCATTTCAATTTTCCTTTCAAGGTTTCATCACAAAAGCAAAGTATAACACAAAGGGCAGTGCAATGCAAGCCGCAAAGCCCAGGGCATCCAAAAATTCACGTTTAGTCATAGTGTCTTTCGTTGTCATGTATGTATTATATCACAGTTTAGCAACTGGTCAACAATTTTCTGCAACTGTTACAAACTGTTACAATTAGCTAGTTCGTTCACAAATCGCTTAGGAAACAAAAGTACACAGACTAGGGGCGGTTAGTAGACTTAAAAATTCACACAGATCACTGCGCCCACCCACACGGCCTATTTATAGGACAAACTAAAAACAGGTAAGGTGCCAAAGCATTGATAAACTTAAACTTGTGCCCACCCTGCTGTCGTGGTATAATTTAACATATTCAAGGAGAATTTATGAGCTTACACGACAAATTTATTTACGATGACGGACTATTGATCAATAAATCTACAGGACATATTTATTCAAACATGCACGATAAAGGTTATATAAGAGTACAAATTTCTGGTAAACGCTATTACGCTCATCGTATTATATGGGAAATGTTTAATGGACCAATACCTGAAGGCATACAAATAGATCATATCGACGGTGATCCCTATAATAACAGAATAGAAAATTTACGATTAGCTACTCAATCTCAAAATAGCGCAAATAGAGGAAAACAAACAAATCGTCCAAATGTATCTAAAGAATTACCTAAAGGGGTAAGCTATAATAAAGCTAGACGTTATGAGGCCAGAATAACGTATAAAAATCAAGGACATTATTTAGGCAGCTATGATACACCCGAAGAAGCTTATGCGGCGTATATGGAAGCAGCAGAAATTTTACACGGCAAGTTTGTTCGACCCTAAACCAACCAAACCGACCCCAAGCCGCCCCAAACCGTCCCCAACTTCCCACACCACACAAAAATTCCCACTTGCCCATGTACACGCCCCCGTGGTATAATCCACCACAAAGGACCAACTTATGACGCAAAATTTACCTGCTGAAACTCTCCAAATCGCCCCGGAAATGTTGGAAGTGGCCAACTGTTACCTGCAACTGCAGGATAGTAAACGTGTGGCTGATGAACTAGACTTGCCTCCGGCTCTGGTCACTGAAATACTCTCCCGCCGTGAGGTAAAGGCGTACATCGACGCTGTATTCCGTGACACCGGATTCAACAACAAGTTTGAAATGCGTGCGGCCATGGATGCACTTATCAAACAAAAATTTCAGGAACTGCATGAATCACAAACTGGAAGCACTAAGGATATTGCTGACCTGCTACACCTTAGTCATAAAATGTCGATGGATTTGCTGGACCGCGAAATCCAACTTGAAAAACTGCGCCAAGGCCCAAGCGGCCCACAAAAGCAAGTTAACGTCCAAATCAACGAAGGCTTAGACGGGTCAAAGTATTCACAATTGGTGAGTAGACTTATAAGTGGCGAGGGTGTTTAATGCTGACCATATCTCGAGCAGACGTAGAGTGTGATGCAATTGTTGATTTCTCACCCACCACACGGTTTATTAAACTGCCGATTACCAACTACCTTAAACTACTAGGCATCTACGACACCATAAACCGACCCCAAATTGCACTAATCAATGCTGTCAACGACCCCAAGTACCGTTTTGTGTGTGCTGCGCTGGCCCGGCGCCTGGGCAAAACTTACATAGCCAACGTGGTAGGTCAATTGGTATCACTGGTACCTGGGTCTAACGTCTTAATCATGTCGCCTAACTATAACTTGTCAGGCATTTCGTTTGAACTGCAACGCCGGTTGATCAAACACTTTGACTTAGAAGTTGCGCGTGATAACTTAAAGGATAAAATCATTGAACTGGAAAACGGTTCAACGATTCGTATGGGCTCGCTGTCAACCGTGGATAGTTGCGTTGGCCGATCGTATGACTTGATTATTTTTGACGAAGCTGCACTGGGTAGTGATGGCGAAGCAGCCTTTAACGTTGCGCTACGTCCTACCCTAGACAAGCCTGGTAGTAAAGCAATTTTTATTTCCACACCGCGTGGCCGCAACAACTGGTTTAGTCAATTTTATCAACGTGGGTTTGATCCTAACTTTCCAGAATGGATTAGCTTACAAGCGGACTATTCGGAAAATACTCGTATGGCTGAGTCGGATGTTGCCGAAGCACGCAGGTCGATGAGTAAAGCAGAATTTGAACAAGAATACTTGGCTTCATTTACCGTGTTTGAGGGTCAGATTTATTCGCTGGCACCTAGTGATGTAATGGAACCGCCTATAAACTTGCTTGGTGAAGCCATAGCTGGCTGCGACCCTGGTTATCGTGACTACACAGCTTTTGTGGTAATCATCTACGACCAAACAACTGATTGGTTTTGGATTGTTGACGAGTACTTGCAAAACGAAGCTACTACTGCCGAACACGCCGAAGCATTTAAAACCATGTGTGGTCGTTGGGGTGTGGAAACCATTTTTATTGACTCGGCTGCAGCACAGTTTGCCTCAGACCTAGCATACATCTACGACTTGGCGTCAACCAAAGCCAAAAAAGATGTACTGCCTGGTATTGCGTACGTGCAAACACTAGTAGCCCAAGGCCGCTTAAAAGTAGCACCGCACTGCACACACTCACTGGCAGTGTTTGACCAGTATCGTTGGGATAATAAAGAAGGTTTACAAAAAGAACGTCCCAAGCATGATGAGTACTCCCACATGGCCGATGCTATTCGCTATGCCTTGTATACATATACACTGTAAACGGTATTGTACTTAATATTCTATTATACACGAGTTTGGCTGAGTGTTCAAGTACAAACACGCTACCTGCAACATAAATTCTGGTATTGACTTTTTGTTGCATACCTTGTATAATACTAGTAATCTCAAGAAGGTCCAAATAAAAAATGGCCAAGAACACAAACAAACGTATTCCTGTAAAGTGGGTACGTGATCGTGCCAAGGCGGCATACGATAAAAAATCGCAGTGTTTTATTTGCGATACTACAAAAGACTTAGAGCTTCACCACCTACACTCAATTACAATACTACTAGAAACGTGGGCTGCGCGCAAAGGTTACGACATATCAACAGACGAAGGCATTTTAGCTGTTCGTGATGAATTTATTGATGAGCATCGAATAGAGTTATATGACAAAGTTTACACCCTTTGTAATCCGCATCATGTAGCGCTGCACTCGATTTATGGAAAAGCTCCAGCAGTAGGTTCCGAACCAAAACAGCAGCACTGGATTGAAACACAGCGCACAAAGCACGTTCATGGTGATAAAGCCGTTCCCCAAAGCACACACAACTCATTTTTCTCGCGGTTTATTTAAGGGCAAACATGAGTTGGATAACAAAATCATCTAGCTGGATTCGTGAAAAACTGAATCCGGCTCAAGTGCGTATTGCACAAGAAGAAGGCACACAAGTTGGCACTGATTCGAAAATCAGTTACTTTCAAAGCTTTCAAAAATTAGAGTCAGTTAACCGTTCAGTAAGTTTACTGGTTAACTCAGCGGCTTCACTAGACTACGATATAAAAGACAAAGTACACGACGGAGTTGTCACAGGCGTTCGCCAAAAAACACTAAACACGCTGTTGAACTTTCGTCCAAATCCTTATCAGTCAGCACAAGATTTTCGCAGTTCGCTTTTTACTGATTTCGTCATAGAAGGCAACGCATTTGTACACTTTGATGGTACGTTTATGTACCACCTGCCAGCCAGCAAAGTGGAGATCATGACCGACGAAAAAACCTTTATCAAGGGTTTTCGCTACAATGGCATGGTAGACTTCAAAGAGTCTGAAGTTTTCTACTTCCGCGATTTAAGTTCAGAATCTATTTATCGCGGTGCAAGCCGACTGCAAGCAGCAGACAGGTCAATTAATTTGCTTTACTCAATGCAGCAGTTTCAAGAAAACTTCTTTGACAACGGTGCTGTGTTTGGTTTAGTACTAACAACTGACAACACACTGTCACAAGTTGCAAAAGAAAAAACAATTCAATACTGGCTGCAAAAGTACAACGTTAAAAACGGCGGCAAGCGCCCAGTTATTTTGGATTCGGGACTAAAGCCACATCAATTGGCCGAAACCAATTTCAAAGACATGGATTTTGATACGTCAATTAAAACCCATGGTGAAAAAATAATGCAAGCTATTGGTGTCCCACCAATCTTGTTGCAAGGTGGCAATAACGCAAACATTTCGCCTAACCTAAGACTATTCTACTTAGAAACAGTACTGCCAATAAACCGCAAGTTTATTAGTGCTGTTGAACGCTACTTTGGCTACGACGTTGAAGCTATTACCAGCTCCGTTTCAGCACTACAACCAGAATTAAAAGACATTGCCGCTTACCACGCAACATTAGTAAATGGTGGTATTATTAGTCCAAACGAAGCTCGTGTAGAGTTGCGTTATGAACCAAAGCCTGGCAGTGATGATTTACGAATTCCTGCAAATATTGCAGGTTCAGCCGCAAATCCTAGCACTGGAGGACGTCCCGCCTCCGCTCAGGAATAACACAAAGGGGTATTATGGTAGATAAAAATAAAGTCCTGTTTTTAAACAGTTCTTTTACAAAGAGCACTCTACCTGCCGCAGACGACAACAACGAAAGCGTAACTATCGAAGGTTATGCATCCACTGTTGACGTTGATAGACACGGTGATATTGTTCCTGCCAGCGTGTGGGAAAAGGGCGTAGAGAATTACTTGAAAAATCCAGTAATTCTAGCGTACCACAATCACAGTGAACCTATTGGCAGGATGATTGAGCATCGCGTTGACGCAAAAGGTTTGTGGATAAAAGCACGGATTTCTAAAGCGGCTGGAGATGTTTACGATCTTGTAAAAGACGGCGTGCTAACCGCCTTTAGCATTGGTTTCCGTATCGCTGATGCGGAATATAATTCAGCCTTAGAGCTGTTTGTTGTAAAAGAACTGGAACTGCACGAAATCTCAGTTGTGTCTGTGCCAGCTAATCAAAATACACTATTTAGTCTTTCTAAGGCGTTTGACACAGCCGAAGAATTTAAAAGTTTCAAAATGCAATTTGCTAACCCAAGCGACTCAGCTAAAGGGCTAGAAGCCTCCGGCGAAGCAAAAAGCGATATCACAAAGGAATTGGAAATGACTCCAGAACAAGTACAAAAAATGTTGGCTGACGCTGCTACTGCTGCCGCCGAACAAGCCACTAAGTCCCTGCTAGAAGCACAAGAAAAGGCTGCTAAAGAAAAAGCTGCCGCTGCTGCAACTCAGGCTGAACTAGATGCAAAAATCAAAGCTGCTGTTGCTCTAGCAACACCAACTACAACTGGTGCAGAAGCACTATTGGCTGAAGTTGAGAAGCGTTTCGCTGCTCAAGCTGAAGAAACTAAGTCTGTTGTTGCAGGCCTAGAAGCTAGCCTAAAGGAAAAGGCTGCTGAACTAGAAGCTATCCAAAAGTCACGTATGCAATTCACAGACGGCAAAGCCGGTGAAATGTCTTACGCCGACAAGGAAAAGGCTGTTATCCTAGCTAAAATGGCTGGTAAGAGCTTAGCTGACACTAAGTTTGGTCGTGAAATGGTACAAAAGTACGGTGCTCACCTACCAAGCGACACATGGGAACTAGAAGTTTCTCTAAACATGGAAAACGAAGTTCGCCGTCGTTTAGTTGTTGCTCCTACCCTACGTGGCATTGCAATGCAAACTAACGTTATGACTATTCCTGTGAACCCAGAAGCTGGTGTTGCAACATGGATGGCTAACTCAGCATTTGGTACAACAGCTTCCGCTGGTACTACAGCAACACACGCGCTAAAAGAAATTACTCTAAACGCGTACAAAGTTGCAACAAACGAATACGTTGCCTACGAAGAAGAAGAAGACAGCCTAGTTGCTATTATGCCTGTTATTCGTGATGCTATGGTTCGCCGTGTTGCTCGCGCAGTTGATCGCGCTATGCTACGTGGTGCAGGTTCCGGTAGCGACCCAGTTAAAGGTCTAGCAGCATACGACGCAGTAAGCGCTGTTACACTAGATATCAGCAATGCTGAAAAGACTACTGTTGCTAAGCTACAAGCTATGCGTCGTGACCTAGGTGCATGGGGTCTAGATCCAGCAGAACTAGTTTACATCGTAAGCACAGAAGGTTACTACGACCTACTAGAAGACACCAACTTCCTAACAGTTGACAAAGTTGGTAACGACAGAGCCACTCTGTTAACCGGTCAAATCGGTGCAATCGGTAACACACCAGTTCTTGTAAGTGCTGAATTTGCTGACAAGGCTGACGGTGCTGTTAACGCAATCTGCTTTGCACCAGGTAACTTCTTGGTTGGTAATCAGCGTGGTCTACGTGTAGACACACAAGACTTAGTAGAGACACAACGCCGTGTTATGGTAGCTAGCCTACGTACCGGTATGACTCAAGTTACAACTAACCTAGGACCAGCAGTTTCTGCCCTACGTTTTGTACCTTAATTAATTTGACAAGGAACGAAAGTTCCTTGTCTTTTAATACGATTCTCAGAGTCGTATTAAAAGACAATAATATGCCTATGCATTAAAAGGAGCCCTGTACATGGCAGTAACACAACTGATAACTAAAGCAGAGTATAAGGCGTATGCAGGTATTACTTCTACAAATCAAGACACAGAAATAGATACGCTAATTCCAAAAGTATCTCAACTAGTAAAAAGCTACTGCCGCAGATCTTTTGGCGATTTTGCCAACGACGCAAAAATCGAAGTATTCAACGGCGGTGACACAAAGTACTACTTAAAAGAGTACCCGCTACTAACACTGCTGTCACTAGAATACAGCACTGACTACGGTCAAAATTACGTGTCTCTGGAAGAATTCAAAGACTTTGTTACAGATTTGCAAGAAGGCAGCGTTGTTAGCTTAGATCCAAAAGGGTTTGTTTATGCTATCAATGGTTACACTGTTACTTACACAGCTGGATATGCTGTAATACCTGAAGATTTAAAACTTGCAGTAATGGACTTAGTTACTTATTACCGCAAAAATGACGCTGCAATTCACTCAACAAAAGCGCCTGGCACTAATGCCGTGCAAATAGAATATATTTCAACTACTACCCTGCCAGCACATATTCGCAGAGTATTAGACCTATACGTAGCGGATTATACATAATGGCTATCGAGCAGTTTAGTGCGTTACTTCAAGACAAAGTATATAAAGACTGGCTCAAAAAAGCAAACAAAAATATTGTAACAGCAAGCGCACAAACTTTGCGTACTAAAGAACAAGCTGCTTCAAAAACCAGTTTTTATATAACCGAAGGTACTGTACAAAAAATGTACAAAACCATTACCGGTATTGATTTAGACAGCCTTGAAGCTTCACTGTTACTGGAAGAAATTAGACTTCCTACTGCTGCAAATGCTGATAGGTCACTGGTTGGTACTACTAAAAAAGTTGGCGGTCAAAATGCGGTATTCTTTAAAAATATTGGTTTTGACACAATTACAACCAAATTAAATCAAGCACTTGCTTTATACCCAGAAGTAGCACTGGCTTATGAAGAGGCTGAGCAAAAATATTATGATACTCAGTCTAAATTAGTTACTTCAAGCAAAGAGTATCAAACACTAAAGCCTAGCGAAAAACAACAAAAGTTAGACGAGATTAGTAAAGAAGCCAAGCGTAGAGCTTCTTTTGGTTTTTACTTTAACAAAGGTCACGTAGTAAGCGTGGCAGCAAACTTAGCAAGACAGTTTAAGCAAGATATAGAAAAGGCTAATAAGCTAGCCGATAGTCAGCGCAAATTATTGGTTGATGTACTAGACAAGTACATCAATAAACTAATACAAGATGACTTAAACACTGCCAATTTACCCGATGCATTAAACCAAACACTTTATGCCGAGTATATTAAAAGCAGTGACAAGTACTTAGTAGAAATTCAAGTAGCTACTGACAACATCGAAGCTGGTGCTTCCAGTATACCTATTGTTAAAGAATTACGTGATTTATTTTCTGGCAAAATACCAGAACAAGCATTACTAGAAACACTAAAGTCTTCTAAAGCCCTAGGCGAAGCCTTAGTAACAACCGATGGTTCACCAAGTTTAGTAAAGCTAATAGAAGCAGACATTGTAGACATTTTATCTAACAATAAACCTAGCAAAAAGGTTTATAAGTCGCCAAGAGCAGAAATTGGATCTAACTCGCTGAAGCTAGCTAAGCCAAAAAAGAATACGGCTAAGATAGGAAAACTAAAGCAGTTAAAAAATAAAACTGCATCGGTTAAAGCAAACCCTAAAGCGGTGCAAGTTGGTTTAGCAGACAGCGAAGCTAATTTGGTTTCACTGCAAAATGTTTTAAACGCAGGACTAGTTGACGCCGTAAAAAGAAACATGGGCGACGGCACAAGCCGAAGCGTACTAAACCTGCAATCAGGAAGATTTGCAGAAAGCGTAGAAGTGGTTAGGCTAAGCGAAAGCCGGGCCGGTATGATAACCGCTTTTTACAGTTACATGAAAAACCCATACGCAACCTTCTCACAAGGCGGTCGTCAGCAAAATCCACGGTCACGAGACCCTAAACTGCTGATAAGCAAATCAATTCGTGAAATCGCCACACAACAAGTCGGCAATCGTTTAAGGGCCGTTAACATATGAGTCGAAGAACTTCAATTTTAAACGCACTAACAGAAAAGCTAAAGTTAATAGACGGCAACCAACCTTATCAAGTAAACTTAAGTGGCAATGCGTATGCAAAACTAAAGTTCTGGGACGAAGTCGAAGACTTTCCGGCTGTGTACTGCACACCAGGCAGCGAACAGCGCGAGTATCATCCAGGTGGATTTGCTTGGGGTTACTTGGGTTTGTGCATAAAAGTTTATTGTCGCGGTGAAGAAGCGCAACTACAGCTAGAGCAGTTGCTGGAAGACATAGAGCACTGTGTAGATCGTAACCGTGTGCTTGTATACGACACAGCGAAAAACTACGAAACAACTGAAATATTAGTTCAGTCAATTGTAACCGACGAAGGGCTATTAGCACCTTATGCAGTCGGAGAAGTTAACTTACAAGTGCGCTATGCCATAATGTAAGCCCCAGCGTTACAGCAACAGCAACAGATAAAAGTCTAGTTAAAGTGCTACAACGCCAAACTAAAAAAGGAAATGAAATATGTCATTTAATTTAATTCGTAATAGTCGCGTATTTTTCACGACTAACGTAAATGCTGAAACAGGTGTAGTAGCTGCAAGTGGTTTTTTACCAGCAAACACTCGCGAAATCCAAGTATTGGACGGTTTCTCATTCTCACAAAACACAACAGCTGAAACTGTTACACTAACCGAAGCAGGTGCAGCACCAGTTCGTGGTCAGCGTAGCTTTAACACAGCACTTGAGCCAGTTGATTTCTCAATGTCAACTTATATGCGTCCTGCTGATGGTGGTACAAACATTACTGCTGAAGAATCAGTACTGTGGAACGCACTATTTGCAACAGCCCCTATTGGTGGCAGTGGAGCAGCTTGGACTGAAGGCGTAACAAACTGCGTATTAACAGCAGGTAACTCACAGTCACACCAACTACAAAAGTTTGGTTTGATTATTGTTATTGACGGCGTGTCTTACATTATCGACAACTGTGCTCTTGACTCAGCTACTGTTGACTTTGGCTTAGACGCTATTGCTATGGTTGCTTGGGCTGGTAAGGGTTCTATCCTACGTCAGATTGCTGGTTTAACTGCTACTACAGGTGGCACAGTTACATTTGGTGGTGGACTAACCGGAACTGCCAAAGGCAAAAATACAGCTGCACCGTTTATTGCTAACAAACTAAGCACACTAACCCTGAAGAAGGAAATTGACGGCACAGGCGCTACTTTCAACGTAGCAATTACTGGTGGTTCACTAACAATCGCCAATAACCTAACTTACTTAACACCAGCTAACCTAGGCGTTGTTAACCGTCCGTTTACTTACTTTACAGGTACTCGCGCTATTACAGGTACACTAAACTGCTACCTACGTGCAGGAAGCTCAAACTCAGCAGGACTACTAGCAGATATGTTAGCAGGTTCTACAACTGATGTTGACCCAGCTTTCTCTGTGCAAGTTGAAGTTGGTGGCGTTGCAAATGCAACACGCGTTGAGTTTGAAATGCCAGCTGCTGTGTTGACAATTCCAACAGTTGCAACTGAACAAGTTATTTCAACAACAATTAACTTTACAGCTCAAGGTAGTTCCGCAGGAGCTTTTGAGATTGGTGAAGCAAACGAATTAGAAGTTCGTTACTTTACAACTAACGCAACTTAATAAGCGTTATTTTTCAAGGTACCGGCTGATCCCCGGTACCGCTTTTTTCCTTGTTTGATAACCATAAATATTACATATGTCAATTTCCTTAAAAAACTTGTTAGTTCCTTCAAAATCTCTTGAGGTAGAATACCCAGGGATGCCGGACTTTAAAATTCAGATTGCTTTCTTGTCACGCGAAACGCTGCAAACAATCCGTAAAAAGTCTACAAAAACCAGCTTTAAAAATCGTCAACCAGTAGAAGAGCTAAACGACGAACTATTCTTAGAACTATATGTCAAGAATGCAGTTAAAGGTTGGAGTGGTTTAAAGCTTAAGTACTTAGAGCAGTTAGCTCCTGTTGACTTAAGTGGTCAAGACGCAGATGCAGAGTTAGAATACTCAGAAGAAAATGCACTGTACTTGATGAAGAATTCAACAAACTTTGACAGCTTTGTAAGTGAGCAGGTAACAGACCTGGGAAACTTTTCAGCGAGCAAATAACTCTAGTACGTGATCAGCTTCGCAGGTATTTTCAAAATGCGGATGTTCGCATGACAAAGGACAGTTACTTTGAAATGTGCGAAATGATGGGCCATGAACCCATTGAAGAAGAAATACCGGTTGAAGTCTCCGACTTTCCAGACTTAGTTCAGCAGTGTTTTATAATCTATGGAATACTTGCTGATAACTGGGATTCCATGGGCGGCGGGTACATGGGTAAAGACTATTCCATAGTTTTTAACTTGTTCCAAGTATATAATATAACTGAAGCCGAAGAAATCTTACTTTGTTTAGATTTTCTTCAACACATGGACGGAGTACGTCAAAAGTTAATTGCCGAAAAAATAAAAGCAAAAAGCCCGCAGCAGTAAAGTGCTTGCGGGCTTTTTTGTAGCTAAAAAAATTTGGTTTGACAAATTGTTGCCTGTGTGCTATAATCGTGTTAACTATAAATCCCATTTTTGATTTTAAACCTGGGAAGGTGTACAGCTATTAGGAGAACAAATGGCAACACAAAATGTAAATATTGGCATTAACGTAAGTGACAACGGAACCGCCAAAAAAGTTGTAAAAAGCTTTCAAGAAATAACTCAAGCTGCCACACAAGCTCAACGTGCTGCACAAGGTATTAATGCACCCGGTGGTGGAACAGGTGGTTCACGTATGGTAGCCGCACGTAGTGCACCTACTGGCTCACAGCGTATGATGGACAATGAAAGCTATGGTAGTGCGCGTGGTACTGCTGGCTTAACTGGTGCTAGTGCTCGTGACTTTGCAAACCAAGCACAGGGTCTTGGTGGATTAGTTCGTCTATACGCTACTTATGCCGCTAACGTATTCGCGGTTAGTGCTGCTTTTACTGCGCTAAGTAACGCAATGGATACTACCAATATGATCAGAGGTCTTGATCAGTTGGGAGCAGCTACTGGTCGTAATCTAGGTGGTTTAAGTAAGCGACTAGTAGAAATTACCGATGGCGCAATTAGTTTCAAAGACAGCATGGATGCTGTTGCTAAAACAACCAGTGCTGGTATGGCATCCAGAGATGTAGAGCGTTTAGCTATGGTAGCTAAAAACGCTAGCTTGGCCTTGGGCGTAGCAATGCCTGACGCTATGAATAGACTTAGTCGTGGTATTACAAAACTAGAACCCGAACTATTGGACGAACTTGGTATTTTTACTAAGATTGATCCAGCTGTGCAAGCCTACAGCCGAGCAGTAGGTAAAGCGGCTAGCCAACTAACGGACTTTGAACGTCGTCAAGCCTTTGCTAATGCCGTTTTGTTAGAAGGTGAAGCAAAGTTTGGAGAACTAGCTACAGCAGCAGTTAACCCTTACGATACTTTACTGGCTAGCTTAAAGAACGTAACACAACAAGCGTTGGAAGTAGTCAACAAAGTACTAACTCCAATGGTAAGCCTACTTGCTTCTAGCCCAGGTGCGTTAGCAGGTGCACTAGCTGTATTAGGTACGGTACTTTTACGCCAAGCAATACCAGCACTAACAGAATTTAAAGCCGGACTAGCTAGTGCGGCAGATACTGCTACTGACTTAGCTAAAAGCAAGGCAGAAGACGCCAAAGCCGCACGTGCCCGTATTGACAAAGATATTCTTGCTGAAGTAGAATTACGAGCAGCCAAAGAAATTGACGCCGTAGATGCGGCTGAAGAAAAAATCAGAAAGCTACGTAAAGCTGGCTACAAGCAAGACAGCCTTGCCGCAAAACTACTAGCGCAAGACTTAGATGATATTCGCAACGAAGATTTAGCTAAGCAAGAGCGCGTAGCTAAAAGACTAGAAAGCCGAGCAAAACGCTTAGCAGACGATCCTACCACAGATCCTCAAGCATTACGAAATGCTCAAAGAGCAGCAGAAGCAAACCGAGAAGTAGTTACAACACTTACTGCTGCTAAAGCTGCACAACAAGATTATTTTGACACAGAAAAGCGTATTATTACGCAAACTGAAACGGCTGCAAAAGGCCGTAGTATTTATGGTTTAACAATCCAAGCATCTTTAAATGCACAAGATGCAGCCACAAAGAAAAATATTGTAAGCAACGCAGCTTATAACGCTAGTTTGATTGGTATGACAGGTGCGTTCCGATTAATGAACGCAGAAATTGCAAAAAGCGGTTTAGTATTAAACTTTTTCCAATTAGGTTTGTTAAAAGCCAAAGCTGGCGTAGCTATGCTTATTGGTGTATTAGGTACACTAAGTGCTGTAGTTAATGGTGCTCTTGGTGCTCTTGGATTAGTTGCAGCCGTAGTAGGTGTACTTGATTCGGTATTTTCTAAGGGATCTAAAGAACTAGATAACTTTAACAGCGTGTTAACAAAAGTTGATGACGCTGCAGCTAATGCTGCCCGTACATTGGCTCACTTAGATAAAAAAGGCGGATACGCCAGCGCTACTATTGATGGTATTAGTGCTATGGCCAATGCTTTTGTAGAATTAGCTAGCTCTGCAAAAGAAGCCGTAGATTCCGCCACCCTAGCTCTAGCAAAAATGAGCACGTGGGACAGAATCAAAGATAATATATTTGGTTTCTTTGGCGGTGGTGTTGCTAACAATCTGGCAAAAGCACTAACTAAAGACGTTACATCGGCTTTAGACTTATTAACAAAAGCTGGACTTGACAAAGAAGCTCGCGAAAAGTTTAAGGCAATTTTAGGTGTTGACTCCTTAGATACAGAATCCGTTAACAAGGCGATCTTAAAATTATCTGACTCAGCAAAAAATAACTTGGTAACTGCATTAAGTGAAGCAAACGTTGCACTTAATAATTCCCAGTCTAGACTACAGTCATTTAAAGCAGCCACTGAAGGAACAACAAAAGCTTATCAAGACTTCATCGTTTCTACTGCTAATACGAACCCAATCTTTAGAGTTGGCTCAAACCTAGAGAATCTTGGAAAAACCATGGAAACTCTTGCCACAGGAAGTATCCAAGAAATGGAAGCGGCAATGATTTCTTTAGCGGAATCGCCGCAGCAAGGTTTACTATTTGGCGGTGATTTTAGTAGTCAACTAGTTGCTTTACGAAAAGGTTTCCTAGATCAAAAAGCTGCAGTTACTGCATACGAAAATCAATTAAAAGAGCTAGATAAACAAATTGAAGTAACTTCCGCAAGAATGGATGAATTACGAGAAGGTACTCAAGCTAGAACTCTTGCAGGAATGGAATTGTCACAACTTAAAAAGGATCGTGACTTTTTATCTAAAGAAATAAACTTATTACCTCGTGAAAAGATAGCTGAAGCACGTGATCTTTTTAACAAGGGTATGGACAATGCTTTTAAAGAGGGCTCTCGTTTAATTAGTGTGGGTCTAGGGCAAGCAGCTGAAAAAGCGGCCTTAACAATTGCCAAAGCTAATCTTGGTGGCTTAACAGGCGAACAGTTAGCTAGAGAACAACTTGCTTTAAATAAAAGAGATATTGAAATCCAGATACGTGCAATTGATACTAGTATTGGTTTAATACTTTCTCAAGAAAGATTACGCGTAAGTATCGAAGAATCAAATGCTGCAGCTAACTTAGCACAAGCTAAAAGCGATAAGAGACCGCAAGAAGTAATAGAAAGACTAGAAGCAGCACTGCTAGCATCACGTGGAATGTCCGCACTTCTAGGTCAATCAGGTACCCCAAATCTTACTGGTAGTGATAGTAATTTGGCTGCACGCGCTGGTGTAGAAGGCAATGCTGATGCACTTAGAATTTTAAAAAATCAAGTCTTAACTTTACGTGCACAACTTGGTGCACAACTTGCCTCACGTACTGAACAAGCCGGAGCTATGGAAGCCGCAGATATTACCGGTCAACGTGCAATACGTCAGGGACAATTACAAGATCTTGAAAGAACACAAAATCTTCAGCAAGCAATTCAAAAAGAAGAATTAACAAGACTTGGTATTGTTAATTCTATAGCAGGCGTATCTTCAAGAGATTTTACTCTACAACAAAATGTTCTTGAAACTGCCCAGTTAATCAATCGCCAAAAACAAGAACAGCAGACCGCTGATCTGGCTATAGAAATTGCCAACGAAGGCGTTGCAAAGCAAAAACAAATAGAGTATAAACGTCTTATTACCTTAAGACAGCAAGATGAACTTCGTAATCAAAGATTACAAGAGCGACAAAAATTATTACAAGCTGATTTAGATTTTATCGGTAGACGAGCTGAAGCAGAACGTTCTGCCGCTGAATTGCAAAACATACTTGCCCAAACTAGATTAGATGTTTCTGGACAAGAGTTAGCACTATATAGTTCCGCTTACGATATGTCCAAGCAAGTAGTAATTACTCAGCAAACAAATTTAGATATTCAGAAAGCTCAGCTAGAAACTAGTGCGGCGGTTGCTCAAGCAGAAGCTGCACTGCAAGTTAAAAGACAAGAAGCTCAGGCTCGTAAAAACGCTTTAACCGCAGAAGATATTGCTCAAGAAGCAGCTATTAATCTGGAACTAGAACGTCAAACTACGCTTACTGAAAACACCATTGCTGGATTAAGAGCACAAGGTGATGCAAAAACCAATATATTGCAAAAAACTCGTGAAATTAACCTAGAACAAGAACGCTATAATTTGCTATTAGAAAACAGCGGAAGATTAGCAGAAAGTTTAGGTACTATATTTGGTGATGTTGGAAGCAAGTTAGGTTCGTTAACAGAATTATTAACTAAAATTGCTATATCTACTGAGCAGGGTTCAAAAGCCTTGGAAAAGATTGGTAAAGATGCAGATGCTGCTTGGAGTTCTGGTAATATTGACCAAGCCATTCAACTAGAAAAAGATTACGAAGTACAAAAGAAAAAGAACGTTAGAACAGAATTAGACGGCAACATAAAAGCAATTAGCAGTACAAAAAATGTTTTCAAAGAAAAGACCTTTGCTTACAAAGCACTGGAAAAAGTTGAAAAGGTAATGCACATTTTCAGAATGACTTCTATGATAAAAGAAGTTGCTATGGACATTTGGAAAACAGGCAAAAGTGTAGCAAATAGTGCGATTCGTATTGGCAAAGCTGTAATAGAAGCAGGCGTAGACGGAGTCAAAGCTGTAGTTAAAGCTATTTCTAGTATGCCATTTCCGCTTAATATTGCTGCGGGTGCGGCAACTGCCGCAGTTGTTAGTGGACTGTTAAGTCAAATCGGTGGTAAGGGTCCTAATTCCGGAGGTGGTGGAGGTAGTTTTGCACCAAGTGCAGAACAGCGCCAAGAAACTCAAGGCACTGCAATGGGTTACAATTCTAGCGGTGCCAAAATTCAAGTACGACGCGGAATATTTGGTGACACAGACGCTAAATCGGAGTCAATTGCTAACTCACTAGTGATTCTAAAGGAAAATTCTGTAGACGGTTTAAGCTACAACAACCGCATGGTTGATTTGCTGGCTAGTATTGATCGTGGTATTAATAATACTGCCAAAGGTCTATACGGTATTCAAGGCTTACGTTCAGGAAGCATGTTTGGTACTGTAACAGGATCTCAAACCGGTGGTGGATTTTTAGGCACCGGACTGTTTGGTAGTAAAACTTCGCGTAGTATTACCGACAGTGGTTTAATAATCGAAGGCACATTTGCACAATTAGCCAGCGATACTAACAAAGCAGTTATTGACTTTTTTGAGCAAGTAACTGTATCCAAGAGATCGTGGTATGGCAAAACCCGCACCTGGGTTGAAACGCAGCGAACAGAAATTGACGATGCTACTTCAGAATTTTTCCAAGATATTTTCAGTAACGCTACTGAATTATTTATTGAAGTTGGAGCCAAAGCAGGTGTTGATGCCAGTGCAATTAACCAAATTCTTGGCGGCATGGATGTTGGAAAGAACTTTACAAGTTTGCGCGGTTTAAAAGGTGAAGACTTTGAAAGGGAACTAAGCGCCGTTATCGGCACTGTACTAGACGACGCAGCTTCTGCAATATTTAAAAGTTTTGAAGGTTTTGCTAAATTTGGCGAAGGTATGCTGGAAACAGTAGTGCGTGTTGTAGACACAAATACCAAAATAAACCAACAAATTAAAAATATTGGCATAGATTCTACTGGGTTAAGTTTTGCAATAACTGAAACACTAGCTGAATTAGCTGGTGGCTTAGACAAATTCTTAGATCAATCTAACTTCTTCCGTGAAAACTTTTTAACTGAAGCCGAACGCTTGGCTCCAATTCAAAAAGCAGTAACAGCTGAAATGGCTAGACTGGGTTACTCAACTGTTGACACTCGTGAAGAGTTTAAACAATTAGTACAAAGCTTAGATCTAACTACCGACGCCGGTCGACAAAACTACCAAGCACTAATGAATGTTGCTGATGGTTTTATAAAGGTAACAGCAGAAGCAGCTAAGCAAGCAGAGGAAGCTTCCAAACTAGCACAACAAGAAGCTGACGAGCGCAAAAACTTAGAGCAAAAATTATTTGAATTAACAGCAACACGCGAGCAATTGCGTGAACGTGAACTAGAAGGTTTGTTTGCTGGCAATCGCGAATTACAACGTGAAATTTGGTTAAGAGAAGATCAAGTTAATGCTGCAAAAGCATTACAAGCAAATTTAAAAGCTGTAACAAATACTATTAAGTCACAAGTACTAGCTCTTAAAGACTATAAAACTTCATTATTAAGTGGAGCCAATTCTACACTAACCGCTACTCAGCAATATCGTTTAGCTAAGTCAGAAGTAGAAGGTTTAGTAGCCACTATTAGTAAGACAGCTACTACTCCAGAAGAAATAGAAGCTCGTAATATTGCATTAGGAAAACTAAGTTCAGTTAGCGATAAATTCTTGAACCAATCACGAAGTTTATTTGCTAGCGGCGCGCAGTATACAACTGACTTTAATACTATAATGAGTATTATTAACTCAGTTAGTGGCAGTTTAGAAAACCAGTTAACTGATGCTGAAAAGCAATTAGGAGCATTAGAAACTTCTAATAGCTATCTACAAAGTATTGATTCAGCAAGTAAAACTACTGCACAACTATTGCAAGCATATTTAAATTTAGGCGGAACACCAATTACTACTCCAGGTTTTGCAGTTGGCACTAACTTCGTGCCGCAAGACATGGTTGCTCAAATCCATCGCGGCGAGCGTATTATTCCTGCTGCAGATAATTTGGAATTGATGTCGAGCATTGGCAATCGTAATAGAACCAATGAAGTACTAGTACTAGAAATCAAGAAACTAAATCAAAAAATACAGTCACTAGAGCAAACTGTGGCACAAGGTGCTACTATGAATGCTCAAGCAACTGATCGCAATACAGCAGAAATTGCTCAAGCTGTTGTTGATAGTTCGGGCAAAGCTATACAAGCTAATAGGCTGCAGGCCAAAGCTGGTATAAGGTAAGTGTAATAAGTGCCAAGCATGCTTGGCACTTATTTTATAAGGGTACGTATGTCAAATCTAAGAATAATTTATAATAATGCGGCAGATATTGCAACTATAACAGCTAGTACTACTGCTGCAGGTTTTAGTGTAAATAATTTAAAGAGTACGCAAAAAACCCAAGTACATCGTAGTACTGGTAACACAGTAGCTTATACACTAACTTGGAATACTGCTCAAAAAATAAGTGCAGTAGCTTTACCTGCTACTAATTTAATAGCTGGAGCTACTATACGTGTACAAGCGTATACAGAGCTTTCAGATACAGATGTAATTGCAGATACAGGTAATTTAACGGCCTGTAGAAATCGTCCTAATATATTTGAAAACACAGCTGGCACACCTACTTACGTAGATTTTGGTTTTGGCGGAGCTACAAAAACCAGTGTATGGCTAACACGAGTACTTACAGTAAAGAAACTAGTTATAACCATAACTAATGCACATATTATTGACTGTTCAAGAATTGTGTGTGGTACATATTGGGAAAGTTCGCGACAAGCAAGTAACGGCATTACATTGGATTTTTCCGATCCAAGTGAAGTAATTACTACTCGCAGCGGTAATACTTATGTAGACAGAAAACCTATTTCAGACTCTATGAATCTAAATTTAGAGTATATATCAGATAAAGACCGTATTGAATTACTAGATATAATGAGAAAGCTAGGCTCTAGTGGTTTAATTTATTTATGTGTATTTCCAGACAACACAAATCCAGAAATAACACAAGCTTATAGCATATACGGTAGAAGTCAAAGTAATAGCGTTCAATATCAGTTGTATAGTCTATACAATACTAACCTTATTCTTAATAGTTGGTAATAATGAAAACAGTACAAGATATAGTAACTTGGTTAAACACGCAAGAACATATTAAATGTATTTTGGTAGATATTTCCGAAATAGGTAATTCTCCAGAATCTGAACTATACTTGTCAAGTATGCCTTATACTTATGACAATAAAGTTTATAATGCCATAGTAACAGGCGGGCTTAGTTTCTCTGAATCATTGAGCATAGATGGATCTCCAAGCATGGGATACGGAAGCTTGGAAATAACTAATGTTGGTGGTATATACGATGCCTACATAAGTTATGTGTGGAATAAGCGCCCTATAAAAATATACTTAGGCGACCCTACTTGGGCAAAGTCCGATTTTATACTAATTTTTGACGGACTAATACAAGAGCTAACAGCCCCAAACGAGTCCAGCCTAAGTTTTAGTGTATTTGATAAACTACAACGTTTAAATAATCCACTAAGTGAGAAAACATTAAAAAATACCAACTACTCACAGAATACACAAGACAATGTGTTACCACTACTTTTTGGTGAATGTTTTAACGTAACCCCGCTACTCGTAGACAACGGCAGTACCAATAATGGTGGTCAAGTTTATATGTTGCACGATGGCGCCATTGCTGGCATTGTTGAAGTGCGTGATAATGGTATACCAATTGCAGTTGAGCCGAATTTAGCTACCGGCACTTTTGAGCTGCTTACTCAACCTTATGGGACAATAACCTGTAGTGCACAAGGCGATACGCCTTATACCAACACGGTATCTGGAATAGTGCAAAAACTAGTTACTGAGTATGGTACAGCTGAAAACAGATTTCAAGTTTCGGAACTTGCATTTGGTGATTTCACCAATACTAGCCCAGTAGGATTATATTGCTCGGAAAGACGCAATGTACTAGAAGTTTGCACAGAGTTAGCAAAAAGTGTTAACGCAAATTTAGTATGCCCTGCTGTTACTGTAAACAACGGTACAGTAACTACCAGTAAACTCAAATTAGTTGAAATAAAGCAAGCAACTGGAACACCGGTTTACTACTTAAATGACAATAATATGCTGGTAGACTCACTGTCTATTAGCGAAATGTTTCCAGTAAAGCCAAGTATTAAACTAGCTTACTGTAAAAATTACACTCCACAAAACACAGTGGCCGCAGGACTAAATCCTGTTAGTAAGTTTGAAGATCCATATATTTTTGTGTCTGCAATAAATGCTGCTGCTAAAACACTTTACCGTGATAGCGGTGACACAGCCGAGGAAGAAACTCTATTAATAGCTACTACAAGTGCTCAATCAGAAGCAAACAAGCGATTACAATTATGGCAGCAACAAAGATTTATTGTTACCGCCAACTATCTACCTGAGTTAATATTTGCCCAGCTAGGTGATGTAGTACAAGTTCAAACATCAAGATTTGGTTTAGCCAATGGTAGACTAGGCATGGTTTATTCAATTACCAGGGATTGGGTAACTGGGTTTGTAACTATAGGAGTTTTAATATAATATGACTACGCCAATTAATGCAAGAGATATAGCCTTGCAACAAACAGTTCCGCGAGTACTTGGTATTGCTAGTAATTATATTACTATAGTATCTCCGAACTTAGAAGCCAGATATGGTGCAGACAATTTACCAGTACCAAGCATATTAGAGTTAACTGTAGTAATGTCTGGGTCTTTGCAAGGTACACCTTACTTTGAAGTTACTGGACTACTACCAAATACACAGTTAACTTTACAAAACAATAAATTACTATTAAATCCACAAACTTTTGCACAAGATTCTGTACTTGTTACTGCCAAATTAGATTTTGAAGGTGTAACCTATACATCTGTACCAGTTACAGCATTTAAAACATTCTCAGCTGTAACTGCTAGACTGTCTAGAAACTTTGATCTAGTACAAGCCGACTCAAACGGTAATAGCTATGTTTTACCAGCAGCTAATTTTTTAGAACTATTTAACGGCACAAACAAGCTAACAGCAGGTGTAACATTTGGTCCACTTACACAAACAAAATTTGGGCTAACCTGCGCTGTTAACAGCACTACCGGACAAATTACACTATCACAAAGCGCCCCCGATACTTGGACCAGTGATTACGAAACATTTACACTAACAGCTACACGTAACTTTGTAGCTTATACAGTCTCATATACAGTTAGCAAGGTTCGTGAAGGTGGAACAGGCATTGACTTAACGCCTCCGCCAACACCCACAGGTTTTACAGCCACTGCAGGTATAAACACAGTATTAATTCAGCATGATCAACCTGTGTATACTCAGGGCAGTGGGCATAGTCACACTGTGCTATACGGCAGGCAGTTTAATACTGGTGATTTAGTTACACCATTTAATTCGGCTGATAAACTAGCAGAGTTTACAGGAACAGTATATACTTTACCAAGTAAGTTTGGTAGTAACTGGCGACTATGGATAAAGTGGGTATCAAAAGACGGTGGTATAACTACCGTACCTGCCGGCGGCACAAATGGTTTAGTAGTACAAACAGGTTTAGTTGGTTCCAGCGATTTATCAGATGCTATTATTACAGCAGCAAAAATTGTTGACGGTTCAATTAACCTAGGTGGTTCAAAAATAACAGGCTTGTTAGCTAATGCAAACATGGCAGTTATTACAGATCCTACAAAGATTGCTGACTCTTTAATTTCAAACACAAAGCTCGCAGCTCTAGCAGTTACTGCTGAAAAAATTGCTTCTGGAGCAATACAACTTACTAAATTTGCAAGTGGTATTGAGCCAGTTACCATTGCTACCGGCTCACTACCAACAACTAAAAGCACGGAAACGCTGACATTTAATGGGAAGCTTTATCGTTGGAATGGTACAGCTTATGTAGCTACAATACCTACCTCAGACTTAACTGGTACTATTACAGATGCACAAGTTGCTGGCCTTGCCGCTTCAAAAATAACAGGACAGTTAACTAATGCACAAATTGCAGATCTTGCAGCTACAAAAGTAACAGGGCAATTAACTAATGCACAGATCGCAGATGTTGCAGCTGCAAAGCTTACTGGACAGATTACCAGTACTCAAATCACCGATGATGCTATTAGCACTCCCAAGCTAGCGGCTGGTGCAATTACAGCTGCAAAGATTGCTGCTAATACGATAGTTGCCAGTAATATTGCTGCTGGAGCTATTACAGCTACAGAAATTGCAACTGGAACTATTACGTCAGCAAAAATAGCGTCTAATACCATAGTTGCCAATAATATTGCGGCTGGAACAATTACAGGTACAGAAATAGCGGCTGGTGCAATTACAGCAGCAAAGATCGCTGCCGGTACAATACAAGCTAGTAATATAGCTGCTGGAACAATCACAGGTGATCGATTACTGGCTAACACAATCACCTCAAGTCAGATTGCAGCAGACACGATTACGGCTGCTCAAATTGCCGCAGGTGCGATAACTGCTTCTGAATTGGCAGCAGGTGCTATTACTGCCGGAAAAATTGCAGCTGGTGCTATTGTTGCTGGTGATGGGGTTATTGGTAATGCTGCAATAACCAGTGCGCTGATTGCCAATCTTGCAGTTGGTTCTGCACAAATAGCTGACTCTGCTATTACTTCAGCTAAAATCGGTGTAGCTTCTATAGGTGCTGCTGCTATCCAAGATTTAGCGGTTACCAACGCAAAAATTGCTAACCTTTCCATTGACAGTGCAAAAATTGCTGATCTGGCCGTAACCAATGCAAAAATTGGCAATCTTGCTGTTGATGACGCCAAGATTTCTAGTTTAAATGCTACTAAGATTACTGCAGGATTTATTAATGCAGACCGTATACAGGCCGGCAGTATTGCAGCAGGTAAATTAAGTGTTACAGATTTATCCGCAGTTAGTTCCAACATGGGAACAATTACTGCAGGTAAAATGCAAAGTGCTGACGGTAGATTTGTTATTGACTTGACCAATAAGTTTATTAGTATAACCGTATAAAAAATACCCAGGACTAAACACCCTGGGTATTTTTTTGCATTGACAATGCCATGCCCTTGTGGTATAATAGTACAAATTCTTTAAAGGTGAGTTAATTTTTACTTGACAAACTTAAAACGGCTTAAAGCTTACTACCACCCTAAACCGTAGCAGGCCGCATATATTATTAAATAATACTAACAGGAGCATCTTTATGCTAAGCAATATAACAGATCAGACAGTACAAGGTCTGGGCATGGTGGCCTTGGCGGTTATAGCGGTTTTTATTGGAGCACAAAAAATCTTAAAAGACTGGCGTAGCACTGCTGCAGAAACAAATGTAATAACCCTTATGCATTCGGAACTAGAACGTATGAGTCAGCAAAATTCACTATTAAGCAATGAGTTAGGTAATTTAAACTCTCAGATAATCAATCTTAGACAAGAACTACATAACTTAACACTAGAAAATCAACGGCTGCATACCGAAGTAGTAACCTTAACAAACGAAGTTAGTAGGTTACAAGCAGTACTGGCTATGGGAGCATAATATGTCATCACCAGTTAGATTAAATTTTCAAATATACCAAGGCGGTACTTTTAAGCAATTGTTACGTTGGGAGTCGGGTACTAAAAACTATGTTCCTATCACAGCTATAACAAAAAGCGCTCCAGTAAGCATAACCGCTGCCAACCACGAAATACCTCCTGGTTGGAGGGTAAAAATAACCAACGTACTGGGTATGAAAGAAATAAACAACCCAGATACTTACTACCAAGCAACAGTTGTAACGGATAACTTAATAGAGTTAAATAGTGTTGTTAGTTTAAACTACTCTACTTATACCAGTGGAGGTATAATTGAGTACAACTTGCCAGTTAACTTAGCTGGATATACTGCCAAGCTAACTCTTGCAGATAGTGTTAATAGCACTGAGCCGCTTTACGAAACAACTTCCGAACAGGGCGGTATAGTTTTAGATAACAACAACCATACAATTACTATAAACATACCTGCAACGGCCACCAAAGATTTTACTTTTTCCAAGGCAGTATATGACCTTAGTTTAAAGCTAGGGTCAGAAATAGTGCCATTTGCAAGCGGTTTAATGTTTTTAACAAAGGGGGCTAGCGTATAATGGAAAGCGTAGTAGTATCCTCAACAGAAGTAGTAGTTATTGAAACAGACACTAGCAATACAGTTACTACTGGAACTTTGCTGGGTGGTGGAACAGGTAACGGTATATCTTCTATTAGCCAGGCAATAGATTTAGACGCCACTGAACTAACTAGTGGTTCAATGCTTGTATATAATGCTATAAATGCACAGTGGAAAGCCACTAAACTGTTGCAGCAACAAACAATAGAGTGTGGTCAGTTCTAAAAGGAATTTATAATGTCTTCAACAATTAAGATAAAAAGATCCGAAGTTGCAGGTAGTCCTGCGGTTTTAGGAGCAGGTGAGCTGGCCTATTCTGCTTTAGCAGACAATGGGTCTAACGGTGGTGATCGCTTATACATTGGTATGGGTATAGAAACTGCAGGAAATGCAGTTAATCGTGTAGTTATTGGTGGTAAGTTTTTCACAGACATGCTGGACCATACACGCGGAGTGCTAACAGCAAACTCTGCACTTGTGGCGGACAGCAATAGAAAACTAGATCAATTACTAGTAGACAATATTGATGTTAATGGTAATACTATTGGTGCTACCAACTTAAACGGTGACTTAGGTATTACTGGTAGTGGAAGTGGTCGAGTATTTGTGTCGAACGCTTACAAACTACCTAATGCTGATGGTACCTCTGGTTATGTGTTAACCACTGATGGTAGTGGTAATGTTACTTGGAATGCAGCAGCTACTGCGCTAACACTTTTTGGTAACACAGGTACCGATACCCTAAATTTATTAACTGATTCGCTGTATATAACTGGTTCTGGTGCCGTTACTACTGCACTAAACCCAGGTACAAATACGCTAAGTATTTCCGTTGGTTTAGCAACCGACACAGCAGCAGGTATCGCTAGCTTTTCTAGTAACACTTTTGATGTAACTAATGGTGCTGTAAGCTTAAAATCTAATGTAATAAACGACGCAATATCTTCTGCAGTAGCAGGTGGTATAGAGTCCGGTATTAGTGTACAGTTCAACCCAGTTAATAATAAACTAAACTTCGTTGTAGATGACTTAAGCGTAAGTTTAACAGGAGCAGTTACTAGTACTGTAACTAGTACAGGCCCTAATACCAGCGTATTAAATGTTAGTATTCCAGATGGCACTATTGCTAATGCAAAACTAGCTAACAGCGCAATTACTATTGGTACCACACAAGTTGCACTAGGCACTTCAGCATTAACACTAGCCGGTATACAAAGCTTAGACGTTGACAATATTAATATTAACGGAAACACAATTGGTGCCACAGACACAAACGGCAACTTAAGCCTGGCAGCTAACGGTACAGGAACAATTGCTGTTAACAACTTCCGTATTACTGGGCTAGCAGAGCCAGTAAATGCCAACGATGCAGCCACCAAAGCTTATGTTGACGCTCGTAGCGCAGGCCTAGACCCTAAGGCGTCAGTAAGAGTAGCAACCACAGAAAACGTAGCACTAACAGGCACACCAAGCATTGACGGTGTTTCTATTATTGCCGGCGACCGTGTATTGGTTAAAAATCAAACAAACGCAACACAAAACGGTATTTATGTTGCAGCTGCTGGAGCTTGGAGTCGCAGTAGTGACTTTGACCAAGATCAAGAAGCCACATCTGGTGTGTTTTTCTTTGTTGAAGAAGGCGTAACAAACGGCGACGCTGGTTTTGTACTAACAACAAACAATCAAGTAACAATTGGTGTAAGTGAACTAACCTTTACACAATTCTCTGGTACTGGCCAAATTATTGCTGGTGCTGCTTTGCAGAAAACCGGCAATGAACTAAGTGTAAACGTTGCTGGTTCAGGTGGCATTGAAATTGTTGCTGATAGCCTACAGTTAAAGAGTTCGCTAGCTGGTGCTGGTTTAACTTATGTAAACGGCGTGCTGGACCTGGTTGGAACCAGTGGTCGCATTACAGTAAATGCCGACAGCATTGATATTGCTGCTGGTTACGTTGGTCAAAGCTCTATTACAACACTGGGTACAATTACAACTGGTGTTTGGAATGGCACTGCTGTTGGTGTTCAGTATGGTGGTACTGGCTTAACGTCACTTACAACTGGTGACTTATTGGTTGCCAATGGCACAACCAGCTTTGCTAAACTAGGCTTGGGTGCTAACGGAAAAATCTTGCAGTCAAATGGCACTGCACTGGTATACGCCGACATAGACGGTGGAATTTACTAAGTATAGTTTTTACTATACAAAACTACCTTTTTAGGAAAAAGTATGTCAAACAAAATTATATTAAAAAAATCTTCGGTTACAGACAAAGCGCCTGTTGCCGGTGACTTGAGTTTTGGAGAATTAGCACTTAACTATGCTGATGGTAAACTATACTACAAAACTCCAACAAACGAAATTGACTACTTTTTATCAGGTGATTTGATAGTTGGACCAACAGGACCGCAAGGTCCTGTTGGCGCTACTGGAACTCAGGGTTTGCAAGGACCCCAAGGTGTTACAGGCCCCACAGGAGCGCAAGGTATTGTTGGACCAACCGGTGCTACAGGTGCTGACTCAACAGTAGCAGGTCCCACAGGTGCACAGGGTATTCAAGGCGTTCAAGGTGTAGCAGGCCCCACAGGTGCTCAAGGTGACACAGGTCCTACTGGACCTCAGGGTGCACAAGGACCTCAAGGACTACAAGGTGTTGCAGGCCCAACAGGTGCTCAAGGTATTGCAGGTCCTACTGGACCACAAGGCACACAAGGTATTCAAGGTGAGGCTGGACTACAAGGTCCAACAGGTGCTCAAGGTGCTGCGTCCACAGTAGCAGGACCCACAGGTGCACAGGGTCCACAAGGCCAAACAGGTGCTGGTTTTCGTATTGCCAAAGTATATGCCAGCGTTGCAGCTTTATTAGCAGACACCAGTCCTACAGGTATTGCTGCTGGTGAGTTTGCCTTGGTTGACACAAACGATACACAAAATCCAGACAACAGTAAACTGTACCTGTGGACTGCACAAAACACTTGGTTTTTTACCAACGATCTAAGCGGTGCTGCAGGTATTCAAGGACCACAAGGTCCTACAGGCACACAAGGTGATGTAGGACCCACAGGTCCGCAAGGCACACAAGGTGTAGCAGGTCCAACAGGTGCACAGGGTGCACAGGGTACACAAGGTGTAGCAGGTCCAACAGGTACACAGGGTGACACAGGCCCTACCGGTGCACAAGGTGCACAAGGCATACAAGGTGCGGCAGGACCCACAGGTCCACAAGGTATTCAGGGTATTCAAGGCGTTGCAGGTCCCACAGGTGCACAAGGTATTGTGGGCCCTACAGGTGCACAGGGTACACAAGGTGTAGCAGGCCCCACAGGTGCCCAAGGTGAAACCGGCGTGCAAGGTATACAAGGTGTGCAGGGTGTAGCAGGCCCAACAGGTGCACAAGGCACACAAGGCGTTCAAGGTGTGCAGGGTGTAGCAGGCCCCACCGGTGCTGTAGGCCCCACAGGTGCACAAGGCAGCACAGGTGCAGCTGGTCCCACAGGACCACAAGGCCCACAAGGTCCACAAGGACTTCAAGGCAATCAAGGCCTGCAAGGTGTTGCAGGCCCAACAGGTCCACAAGGTGTAGAAGGGGCAGCCTCAACAGTAGCAGGCCCCACAGGACCAACCGGTCCAGTTAATAGCTCTAGCGTATACACAGGTATTGAAGTAGATACTTTTACTTCCAACGGATCTACAACCAGCTATACACTAAGCTTACAGCCAATAAGCAAAGATTATGTACTAGTAATGTTGCAAGGTACCTTGCAACCTCGCAGTATTTATTCAGTTAGTGGATCCACACTAACATTTACTGAAGCACCAACAGCAGGTGCCCTAATAGAAATTACCACGTTTACAGCAGCACAAGATGTTGTTGTTGGTCCCACAGGACCGCAGGGCACACAAGGTGTGCAAGGAATTCAAGGCAGCACAGGTGCCACAGGCCCAACTGGCAGTGTGGGTCCCACAGGACCACAAGGTGTAGCAGGACCCACAGGTGCTACTGGTGCTAACTCAACAGTGGCGGGCCCCACAGGCGCTCAAGGACCACAAGGAGTACAAGGACCCATAGGTACGGCAGGGCCCACAGGACCACAAGGTGTTCAAGGCCCACAAGGTATTCAGGGTATTCAAGGTGTAGCAGGCCCCACAGGCCCAGCAGGTAGTGGTGGAAGTACAGGGTTACAAGAAAACACACGAACTTCCAGTTATCAGCTAACAGCATCGGATAATGGCAAGTATATTAATATTAGTAATGGTGGTGTAACAGTTCCTGTTAACACATTTATTGCAGGTAATACTATTTCTATTTATAATAATTCAGCAGCTTCACAAACAATTGTTCAAGCTGCAGGCGTAACAATTTATTTAATTGGTACTAGTATAACTGGCAGCAGAACACTAGCACAACGAGGTTTAGCTACACTACTATGTGTGGCTAACAACGAATTTGTGATTACTGGCGGAGGTTTATCCTAATGTCAGTTATTCAACTATTTTTTGCATATATAAGTGATTTAGTTTCGCCATATGCTTGGAGTATTATCAGAGCAGTTTGGCCTAGCACAGGTAGTTCTGGTATTTTTAGTGTTGCTGCTCAAGAAACTTCAGCGTCTGGGGTGTTTTTTAAACCAGATGGTACTAAAATGTACGTTTTAGGCACTTCAGGTGGAGACGTAAATGAGTATAATTTAGCCACGCCCTGGGATGTTACAACCGCTAGTTTTGTACAATCCCAATTCCAAGGCCTTCCTAGTGAGAGTACACCAACAGGTATATTTTTTAAACCAGATGGTTTAACCATGTATTTAATTGGTCAAAGCAATGATTTTGTTGCCCAATATACACTAACAACTGCTTGGGATATAAGCACATTTAGTTTTACTACAAGATTTAGCATTAACGCTCAAGAAGGTAGTTCAGAAAGCGTATTTTTCAGCACAGACGGTACAAAAATGTACGTAATAGGCACTGGAGGAGATGATGTAAATGAGTATACATTATCTACTCCTTGGAGTGTGACTACAGCTAGTTACACACAAGTATTTAGCGTTGTCGCGCAAGAAGCAGTCCCTAAAGCGCTGTTTTTTAAACCAGACGGTACTAAAATGTATGTAAGCGGTAATAGTGAAAAAATACATGAGTACACACTAACAGCGCCTTGGAATCTTTCCAGTGCTAGTTTTACAAGAAGTACAATATCTCTAGGTGAGTTTAGATCAAGCATAACTGTAGGGTGTATATTTATAAAACCAGATGGCACAGAACTGTACGTTGCAAATGGTTTAGCAGATGATGTTACTACTTTTACAATGCTGACCCCTTGGGATGTTTCCAGCTTAGTAATAAAAAGACCTACTTACAGTGCTAGTACACAGCCACAATTTACAACTGCACACGATTTGTTTTTTCACCCAGACGGAACAAAAGTGTTTATCTTAGGGCAATCCCTTAGTTTTGTGGTTTGCTATGATCTTTTAGAACCTTGGCGTATACAAACTATTAGATATGTTAATGAATTTAATGTAGGTACTCAAGAGAGTTCGCCTACCGGTTTATTTTTTAGACCCGACGGTTTAAAAATGTACGTAATTGGAACCAACAGTGACAGAGTACAAGAGTACAATTTATCAACAGCGTGGAACGTTACCACAGCAGTATTCAGTCAGAATTTTAGCGTAGGAGCGCGAGACTCTACTCCTGATGGATTGTTTTTTACACCAGACGGTCTAACAATGTACGTAGTTGGAAACAGAGTATATCAGTTTGTATTAACAACAGCTTGGAATATTAGTACTGCAAGTTATGTTAGAGAGTATAACACAAGCCTACAAGATACTTCGCACCACGCTATATACTTTAAACCAGATGGTTCGAGAATGTACACTGTAGGTACTAGCAATGCCGCAGTATATGAATACTTATTAACAACACCTTGGAACGTAGGTACCGCGTCTTATGTTCAAAACTTTAGCGTAACTGCCCAGCAAACTAATCCACGTGGTATAAGTTTTAAACCAGACGGTACTACAATGTATATAGTGGGTGCAGGTGTTAATTCGGTGCACGAGTATGTTATTCAATAACATTATTAATCTACTAAAGGTAATTAAATGAGCATTTTAAAATTAAAGCCGTACAGCTTAGACCAAGCGGCGGAATATACTTTTGGTAGTATTACAGTTACCGGTCTAAGCAACCTGGGTAACCTAAGCAACATTGTAATTGCTGACGGTACGACAGGTCAAACCGTAATCAAAAACGCACTAGGTGGATTAACTTGGACTACACCTTTTAGTGGCAGTTACAACGATCTAACAGACAAGCCAACGCTTACTGTAGGCCCAACAGGTCCCACAGGCCCTATTGGGGCTACTGGAGCTGCAGGCCCCACAGGTGCACAAGGCATACAAGGTGTGCAAGGCGTTGTTGGCCCAACAGGGCCGCAAGGCGTACAAGGATCACAAGGCGATACCGGAGCACAGGGTGCTCAAGGTCCAACAGGCCCACAAGGCATTCAAGGCACAGCAGGCCCAACAGGTACACAAGGTATTGTTGGTCCAACAGGCACACAAGGTGTTGCAGGTCCAACAGGTGCTCAAGGTGAACAAGGAATTCAGGGTACGCAAGGTGTAGTAGGCCCCACAGGTGCTCAAGGCATTCAAGGTATCCAAGGCGTACAAGGTGCTGTTGGTCCCACAGGTGCTCAAGGCACACAAGGTGCTCAAGGTGAAACAGGTCCTACAGGTGCTCAAGGAGCACAAGGCATAGCAGGTCCTACAGGTCCAACAGGTGCTCAAGGTATTCAAGGTGACACAGGTCCAACAGGTGCAGCCTCTACTATAGCTGGTCCTACAGGTCCACAAGGTGCACAAGGTCCACAAGGTGTTTCAATTAACTTGCAAGGTGAAGTAGCAAACGTAGCCAGCTTACCTGCAACCGCTAGTTTAAACGATGCATACATTGTATTAGCTGATGGTAATTTATGGGTTTGGAATGGCAGTGGTTGGACAGATGCTGGTCAAATTGTTGGACCACAAGGTCCAACAGGTGCAGCCTCAACCGTAGCCGGTCCAACAGGTGCACAAGGTGTTGCAGGTCCTACAGGACCAACAGGTGCTCAAGGTATTCAAGGTGACACAGGTCCAACAGGTGCACAGGGTACGCAAGGCGTCGCAGGCCCAACAGGCCCACAGGGCACACAAGGTGCTCAAGGAGTTCAGGGCCCAACAGGTGCACAGGGCATTGAAGGCATTCAAGGGCCACAAGGCGTAGCAGGTCCAACAGGTGCCCAAGGAGCTGTCGGACCTACAGGAGCACAAGGTGCTAATGGTACCAGTGTTACACTAAAAGGCTCTGTGAGTCTTGTAAGTGACTTAAATTCAATCTCATCACCCCAGCAAGGCGATTTATATGTTGTTTTAGACGATGGAAACGGTTACGTTTATAGTGGCTCTAGCTGGAATAGTGTAGGTGCTATTAGAGGTCCACAAGGGCCAACAGGCACACAAGGTGTTGCAGGTCCTACAGGACCAACAGGTGCTCAAGGTATTCAAGGTGACACAGGTCCAACAGGTGCACAAGGCATACAAGGCACACAAGGTGCTCAAGGCACACAAGGTATTCAAGGCGTCGCAGGCCCAACAGGTGCACAAGGTGATGTAGGTGCTCAAGGCGTTGCAGGGCCAACAGGTGCTCAAGGTGCACAGGGTATTCAAGGCGTTATTGGCCCAACAGGCCCGCAAGGTGCCCAAGGTTCCGCAGGTGCTCAAGGTGATACAGGTGCAGCAGGTCCCACAGGACCAACAGGTGCACAGGGTGTTCAGGGTGATCAAGGAGTTGCAGGCCCTACAGGAGCGCAAGGTATTCAAGGTGCTGCAGGTCCAACAGGGCCCCAAGGCATACAAGGCATCCAAGGTGTTCAGGGAACACAAGGCGTCGCAGGTCCAACAGGTGCACAGGGTATTCAAGGTTTAACAGGTGATCAAGGTGTAGCAGGACCAACAGGAGCACAAGGCGTTGCAGGTCCAACAGGTGCTCAAGGTGATCAAGGTGCAGCAGGTCCAACAGGTCCAACAGGTCCAGGAAGCACTGTGGCAGGACCTACAGGCCCTACGGGTGCTCAAGGTATAGCAGGTCCAACAGGTCCAGGAAGCACTGTGGCAGGACCTACAGGCCCAGCAGGCAGTGGCAGCTCAACGCTATCTACATTAACTGATGTTGACTTAACCACCGCAGCCACAAACGGCCAAGCACTAGTATACGATACTACATCCAGCAAGTGGAAACCTGGCAGCGTTGCTACTTTAGCCGATACACAAACTTTAACCAACAAAACTCTTACAAATGTTGTGTTTGATGGTAACTACACTGAAGAAGTGTTTACCATCACTGATGGTGCTTCGGTAGATTTAAACCCATCCAACGGCACCGTTCAGCTGTGGACGCTAGCAGCCAGTAGAAGTCCTACAGCAACGAACTTTGCTTCAGGTCAGTCTATGACTTTGATGATTGATGATGGTGCGGCTTATGCCATCACATGGCCTTCGGTAACGTGGGAAACTAATGGGGGTCTTTTACCACCACTTAGTACTACTGGTTATACTGTAATACAATTATGGAAAGTCGGTACTGTTTTATACGGTGCACGAGTAGGAGACGCTTGATGCTTGCTACAAAAATAAGAGCTGCTGCTGCAACGGGATCAGCTCTGTCCTCTACTCCACAAACGTTGGTAGTAGCCCACGCCAATTCTCCATTTATTACCGCCTACTCTTGGGGTCCAAGTGGGTTTGGTGCAACATATTCTAGCCCTGGCACTCTTCCAACAGGCATTGGCAACGGCGTAGCGTTCAGTCCTGACAATGCTGCTATTGCTGTAGCACATAGCACTACTCCCTATATCTCTGTGTATCCTTGGTCAAGTTCTGGTTTTGGTACAAAATATGCCAATCCCACTACACTTCCTAGCGGGATTGGCAACGGTGTAGCGTTCACCCCCGACGGAAATGCTATTGCTGTAGCACACAACACTACTCCCTATATCTCTGCATATCCTTGGTCAAGTTCTGGTTTTGGCACAAAATATGCCAATCCCACTACGCTTCCAGCAGGCACTGGCAACGGTGTAGCGTTCAGCCCTGACGGAAATACTATTGCAGTGGCTCAAATCACTACTCCCCGTATCACCGCCTACCCCTGGTCAAGTTCCGGGTTTGGTACAAAGTACGCCGACCCGGCCACGCTTCCTCCAGCCAGCGGCAGCGGTGTAGCCTTCAGTCCTGACGGAAATGCTATTGCTGTGGCTCACGAGATTACTCCTTTTATCTCTGCCTATCCATGGTCGAGTTCTGGTTTTGGCACAAAATATGCCAATCCAGCCACGCTTCCTGCAAGCGTCGCCTGGAGTGTAGCGTTCAGCCCTAACAGTGCTGCTATTGCTGTTGGCCATAATTTGTCTCCTTTTATTACCGCCTATCCTTGGAGTAGTTCCGGGTTTGGTACAAAGTATGCCAATCCCACCACGCTTCCAACAGGCAACGGCCTTGGAGTAGCGTTTAGTTCTGACGGGTTGAATATTGCTGTAGCTCAAGGCAATGGTTCTCCTTTTATTTGTGCCTATCCTTGGAGTAGTTCCGGGTTTGGAACAAAATATGCCAATCCTGCCACGCTTGCCACAGGTGCTGGCAACGCAGTGGCGTGGAGCACTGTGGGCAGTGTGCAATATCCGCAGTACATAGCTGTGGCCCACACTACTAGCCCTTTTCTTACCACCTACCTCTGGTCAGACAATGGCTTTGGCACAAAGTATGCCAATCCCGCCGCCCTTCCAGCAGGCACTGGCAGGGGAGTAGCGTTCAGTCCTGATGGGGCGAGCATTGCAGTAGCGCACTCTACGAGCCCTTTTGTTACCGCCTACCCCTGGTCAGGGTCTGGTTTTGGTACAAAGTATTCGAATCCAGCCACTCTTCCGACAAGCAATGCAACCGGAGTGGCGTTCAGTCCTGATGGGGCGAGCATTGCAGTAGCGCACTCTACGAGCCCTTTTGTTACCGCCTATCCATGGTCAAGTTCTGGTTTTGGCACAAAATATGCCAATCCCACTACGCTTCCAGCAGGCAACGGCAACGGTGTAGCGTTCAGCCCTGACGAAAATGCTATTGCAGTGGTTCACGATACTACTCCCTATATCTCTGCCTATCCTTGGAGTAGTTCTGGTTTTGGTACAAAATATGCCAATCCCTCCACTTCTCTACCAAACACAAGCAGGGGAGTGGTGTTCAGTCCTGATGGGGAGAGCATTGCAGTAGCGCACGCTACGAGCCCTTTTGTTACCGCCTACCCCTGGTCAGGGTCTGGTTTTGGTACAAAGTATGCCAATCCCACCACCCTTGCAAACTCGGGCAACGGAGTAGCGTTCAGTCCTGATGGGGCGAGCATTGCAGTAGCGCACTTTACGACTCCGTTTATCACCGCCTATCCTTGGTCAGGGGCTGGTTTTGGTACAAAGTACGCCGACCCGGCCACTCTCCCGGCCAGCACAGGTAACGGAGTAGCCTTCAGTCCTAGCGGGACAAGTATTGCAGTAGCGCACTCTACGACTCCCTTTATCACCGCCTATCCTTGGTCAGCTTCCGGTTTTGGAGCAAAATATACCAATCCAGTCTCTCTTCCAACAGGCATTGGCAACGGCGTAGCGTTCACGCAAATCATTTCTTAAAAGGAAAATCATGGAAAAAGAAACCACACCACAAACACGCGAAGAAATCTTAGCTGCATCTTTGGACGCACGAATCCAAGAGGTCATGCTCTACCAGATCAACATTGACAACTACGCTATTGCGCTGGAAGAAATCGGCAACTTGCCTCCAGACGAACGTGCTGAACTGTCAGCCTTCACCGATCAACTGCGCACGCTGTTAGCCAGCGAAAAGCTGGAGCAGAAAAAGGCCCAGATCATGCTGTCTGTTATCAAACGCCAAGTAGAATAAACTATGCACGCATTAATTGAAAACAGCGTTGTTACGCAGTACCCGTACAGCCTTGAGCAGTTAAAAAGAGCCAATCCCAATACCAGCTTTCCCAAACAAGTTAATGATAATTTGCTGGCCTCGTTTGGTGTGCAACGTGTATTTTTTTCGACTCAACCACAACTAACTAACTCACAAGTGCTAGAAGAAGGTACTCCAGTATTTAGCACAGAAGATCAACGCTGGACTCAGGTGTGGACAGTGCGTGATATGACCGCTGAAGAGATCACAAATCGGGATCAGAGTCAAGCTGCCAGTGTTCGTGAAGTGCGGAACACTTTACTGGTTGAGTCAGACTGGACACAAGTTGCGGACTCTCCTGTAGACAAAACAGCCTGGACAACATACCGACAAGCACTGCGCGATATTAGTACACAGCCTGAATTTCCTTGGGCAGTGGCCTGGCCTCAGCGACCTTGATATAGACTCTATCCAACACAAAAAATACTGGCTTGCAAAATCCAGTATTTTTTGATATAATGGTATTTTCCAACCAATAAACCAACCAATGAAAATCGCAGTTTACGCAATATCAAAAAATGAAGAACAATTTGTTGAGCGCTTTTGCCACAGTGCAAAAGACGCAGACTATGTTGTAATTGCTGACACAGGATCAACAGATCGCACAGTAGAATTAGCACAGCAAATGGGTGCACAAGTGCACCAAATTTCAATTAAACCCTGGCGGTTTGATCGTGCACGAGATGCTGCACTAGCACTGGTTCCTGGCGATGCAGATGTTTGTATTAGCTTAGACTTGGACGAGGTCTTAGAACCTGGCTGGCGAGCCGAAATTGAACGTGTGTGGAAGTCCGATACCACACGACTGCGTTATAAATTTGACTGGGGCAGTGGTATCAGTTTTTACTACGAAAAGATTCACCACCGTATTGGTTACCACTGGCATCACCCTTGCCACGAATATCCAGTGCCGGATGCACGCACACAAGAAGTGTGGGCACACACGGATATGTTGTTGGTAACACACCACCCAGACAACACCAAGTCACGTGGTCAGTATCTTGACTTATTACAACTGGCTGTTACCGAAGACCCACACTGCCCACGCAATGCCTTTTACTACGCACGTGAATTAAGCTTTTATAAGCACTGGCAGCAAGCAATTGATGAGTGCAATCGTTACTTAAAGCTGCCTGCAGCAAACTGGAACAATGAACGTGCTTATGCATATCGCGTTATGAGTGACTGTTATAGTGCACTTGGCGATGTGGGTGCGGCACTCAAGCATGCACGACTCAGCTGTTGTGAAGCACCCGGCACTCGTGAGCCTTGGGTAACACTAGCCATGTTGTGCTATCAAACCCAAAACTGGCCTGAATGCTATGCAGCAGCAAAAAATGCGTTGAGTATTGTCAACAAAGAGCTGGTGTACACAATGGACCCTAAAGTGTGGACAGCACTGCCACACGACTTGTGTGCAATCAGTGCATACTACCTGGGTTTGAATGCCGAAGCACTGCAACAAGTTGAGCTGGCACTAACACACGAACCACACAACCCACGATTGCTGCAAAATTATCAGGTGTTCAAAGGACAAGTATGACCACACAAATCTCTGACGCCAACTTTCAAACCGCCACGCTAGATCAGCTAGGCTCTGGGCCGCGTATTACTTCTGGTACGGCACGCTATACCACTAACTTTACTCCAGCTACCACTGCATTTAACACAAAATAACCCTCAGCCGGGGCAACCTGGCTGAGTTTATGAAAGCACATATGTTTTGGATTTTTAAATTCACACCAGATTTTTTCTGGTATCTACTTCCACTTCTAGGGCTAGTCTCACTGGGCTTAGCCCGTGTGAGACTGCTGTATGCCTACAAAACTCCACTAAATATTGGTGGCACAGTGGTGTTGGCACTAGGACTGTTTGTGTTAGGCATGCTGTATGCAGATAATACCTGGCAGCAGGCTGCCAGGGAACTGCAAGCCAAAGTCGAAGTTGCTGAGGCTAAATCGCAGGTAATCAATGAAGTTGTCAAAGAGAAGTTGGTAACACAAACCAAAATTATTCGTCAGCGTGGTGAAGAAACTGTTAGGTACATTGACCGTGAGGTAGTTAAACTGGACGAACGTTGTACAATTCCACCAGAGTTTGTAAATGCACATAATAAGGCAGCTACACGATGAAAATTATACTACTTAGCTTAACACTGTTACTAACTGGTTGCACCACAGTTGTGCCAGTTCAACAAACTTGGCCCGAGCCGCCAGGCTTGCAAAGCATGCAACGGTGTCCCGAACTCAAACAGCTTGAAGCTAACCCCAAGCTCAGTGATGTTGCCCGAACAGTTACACTCAACTACTCAGAGTACTACAGCTGCTTGGTTAAACTAGAAGCCTGGCAGGAGTGGTATAGCAAGCAACAAATTATCTTTAAAGGACTAAAGTGACTCAACTAACTTTACCCCAACTACAGCAATTGATTCCTAAAAATCCTTATGTCAAGCAGTGGCACGGTGCGCTAGCTCAGCTGCTTCCTGACTACGAAATCAATACACCACAACGTATTGCTGCTTTTGTTGCACAGTGTGCACACGAGTCTGGTAATTTTACTGCACTGCGTGAAAACTTAAACTACAAGGCGGTGACACTTCGCAAGATTTTTCCCAAGTACTTTCCCACAGATGAGCTGGCACAGCAGTATGCCAGCAGACCTGACAAGCAGCAGGCAATTGCAAACTTAGTATACGCCAACCGCATGGGCAACGGACCTCCAGAAAGTGGCGATGGCTGGCGTTTTGCTGGCAAAGGATTAATTCAGCTTACAGGCCGTGACAACTATACTTGGTTTGCAGCTAGCCTGGAGATTAGTGTTGAAGAGGCTGCTGAATACTTAGAAACCTTTGAAGGTGCTGCACAGTCAGCTTGTTGGTTTTGGGAAACAAACAAACTTAATACGTGGGCTGATCGTGGCGATATCTTAACACTAACCAAACGCATCAACGGTGGTACTATTGGTTTAGATGACAGGATCAAGCACTACAATCATGCACTGCATGTGCTAGGAGTTTAAAATGGTTAAAACGGTTTTAGCAGGTTTGCTTATTTTTACTATCAGTGGAGCAGGTGCTCAAACTTTAATTAACCAAGGAAGTTACGACTCCAAAACACTGGTAGATACCAACTCTACCAGTGTTTCTACCAGTACTGTAAATACCACAAACACAACAAACAGCACTAGCACTGCTACAAGTAATTCGACTGTAAACAGCACAAATACAAACAACAATACATCAACAAGCACAAACACAAACAACAACATTCAAAGCGGTACTGTTACAAATAACAACAATAATGTTAATTCAGGAACAGTTACCTACAACAACAATAATGTTAACAGTGGAACGCTTACTTACAACAACAATAACAACAGTACGTCAACTAATACAAACCACAACATTAATAGTGGAACTATGACGTACAACAATAACAACGTCAGTACCTCTACAAACACAAACAACAATCACAACACCGGCGATATGACAAATCGCAACATTAATACAACCACTAGCACAAACAACAATATTCAGTCAGGTTCGCTAACCAACATCAACCAAAACACCAGTGCTTCAACCAGCACAAACACCAACAACAATACAAACACCAGCACAGCGGTAAATCAAAACATTCAGTCGGGTGAAATGACCAACCGCAACATAAACGACACTAACATCACGCAACGTGTTATACAGCCACCACCAACTGCTATAGCCCCAACAATGATGAGTGGTGGCAATGCAGATCTTTGTACAACCGGCACGTCGGGTTCAATACAAACACAAATTTTTGGTGTAAGTGGCGGTGGTACTGTGCGTGACTTAAACTGCGAGCGTTTAAAACTGTCAAAAACTCTTTACGACATGGGCATGAAAGTAGCGGCTGTGGCTACAATGTGCCAAGATCGTCGTGTATGGGATGCAATGCAAGCAGCCGGCACACCTTGTCCGTATGAAGGCCGTATCGGTGAACAAGCTCGTGAACTGTGGAATCAAAATCCACACAAAGTACCACAATTGGAAAAACCGGAGAAACTAGATGCAACTGCTAAAAAATTGGGTATTGGGGCTTTGTTGGGCATTGTTGTGCATAAGCTATTCTAACTCGCAAGTATTAGAACCAGGTGTAACCTACGCCACACCAGATATAACAAATAACTCAGCTTGGTTTGGGGCCGTGTATCAGCAAAACTTAACGTGCTGGCGTGCTGGTGATCCAGGCTACTGTGGTCCGCAACCAATTGTGCGACCAGGCGGAAATATTAACTTTAGCTATGGCAGCAGCTATACTTTCCAGCAACATAATCCCAGTACATTTTTACCACAAGCCACAGGCCTGCAAGTAAGTGGTTTTAATTTTAGTTTTACAGCCAAAAACGGCAATGGCTGGGACGACGGCAGAACAGATCAATTAACCGCACTGGTACGCTTTTGGGATACCACTGGTGGCCGTGGCGTAAACAATGTGCTTTACCGTACAGAGTATAACTTAAACTACAAGTTTAACTGGACAAACTTTAACTATTCCGAAACGTTTACGCAACCACTTAATGCAAGTAGCATAGGCACTGTGCAGTACGGATTTATTGGTCGTGACAACAACGGCTGGATGGGACCATACGGTCCTGAAATCAACAATGTGCAGTTTAACTTACGTTACAGCGTTGACCCTTGTGTGGCAAACCCACTACACGCACCAACTTGCTCAGGCTACTTAGCTGCACTAGCACAACTAGCACCTAAACCTGTGCCCCAAGCAGCAGTCAGTGAACCAACACCTGCGGCTGTACAGCCGGTTGCAGAACAAACAGCTGCCACACAACAAACCGCACCTCAAGTTGCAGCAACCACAACAACAGCACCAGCAACAGTGGTAAGCGCAACACCAACAGCATCACCAACACCAGTGGCTTCGGAAAGAACCAGCAGTGGTGGAGGTAACCTAAGTTTAGCACTTAATTTAATTAGTCGCAATGCCGAACGCGAACGTGGATTTCAGCAACAAGCAGTAGCCAGTGCCACAACCGAAGCACAAGCCGCAGGCGATCGTGCATTAACAGTAGGCAGTGCCACAAGCAGCACCAGCAGTAGTGCTAGTTTAAGTAGTGAGGCAGGCACTAATACACAAGTAACACAGGCTGCACAAACCAGCACGCAAACCCAACAAAGCACCGCTGCTGCCACAACCGTTCAGGCAGTTACAACAAACACACAACAGCAAGCCACACAACAAGTTGCTGCCCAACAGTTATTGGCACCTGTTACTCAGGAACTTCAGCAAACTCGTCAAACTCAGAGTTTTGGTACGCAAACACAGTCCACACAAGACATAGACTTGCCACAGCAGCTAGCAGGCTTTATAACAGACAGTGCTAACCCACTTCGTGAAATGCTGCTACCACCACAACAGTCTGCACAACCACAAGCAGAAGCACGACCACTTAATCGAGGTGTGGAAAACAACTCAGCAGCAGGTGGTGTTGGTTTAGAAGGTTTAATGGCTGTGCCACAAAATTACGCATCTTACACACAATTGGTGTTACGGGATGCACCAGGTTATCCACCACGAGAAGTTTACCGTGGTCAAACGGTTGTTGATAACCGTCAAGCTTTACGCGGTTTAGGGTCTGATCGTAAGCATCAAGACTTAGTAAACTTGCAATATAAATAGGAGTTATTATGGCACAAGACTTAAACAAAAAAGTAGATGAGCTAGAAGCTGCTGCCAAGCAGTACGCAAGCAAAGATACTGTTATTAGTATTGGAGGCTACGAATTTACTCCTGCTAAACTAATGGTAGCCTTTACACTGGTAAGTTCACTACTAGGCGGTCTTTATGGTGCTTTTGAAGTCTACAAAGACTATCAAAACATGAAAAAGAAAATTGCAGCCTACGAAGCACCGGACTTATCAGAGTTTGACAAGCGTTTAGCAGTTATTGAAGAAAACTCGTCAAAAACAACAGACTATACACGCGACATTAAAAATGATCTAAAAACCGATATCCGCAGAAACGAATCAGTAACAGAGCAAGTCGAGCGTAGTGTAAAGCAAGCACAGCGTGAAACTGAAGCTGAAATGCGTCAAGCACGTAAAGACGTTCGTGAAGACTTAGACAAAGCAAGAACAGAAGTCAATGCCATCCGCAAAGAAATGGCTGACGCTCGCCGTGAAATATCTCGTGAAGTTGAAACACTTAAAAAAGAAGTTGACAACAAAATACAAAAAGCCATTGATAACCCACTAGCAGGTAAATAATGGATCCACTAGCACTAATAGCAACGGTAAATGCAACTTTTAACGGTGTAAAAAAATTAGTGGCTGTTGGCAGAGAAGCCCAAGATGTAATGAAGCAACTTGGCAAGTGGGCAGATGCCGCTTCTCAGCTACACGGATACATTAATAAACACGAAACACGTAAACCTGGTATATTTGAGAAAATAGGTTTTAAAGGTTCAGAAGGATCGGAAGCTCTAGATATAATGGCTGCGAAGCAGCGATTAAAAACTATGGAAGCTGAGATTTATCATATGTTCTTATACGGAGAACTTCAAGACTTAGGTTCTGCTGGCTACAGCGAATTTGTTCAGTTGCGAAAAAAGATTCGTGAAGACAGAGAAAAAGCACTGCGAGACCAAGCTCGTAGAAGACTAAAATTTATAGAAAACAGTTTTGCAGCACTAATTGTAAGCACATTTTTAGCAGTATCTATTTATTTTAGTGTGGTAATATATGATCTTGGTAAACAAGCCGGCAAATGGTAAAGGAATATAAATGAATCATGACTTAAGATTGTTTAAATGGCTAGGGTTACTAATTATACTACCTGTAGCACTAGCTTTTTTTGGAGGAGACCGTTTTCGTTATCCTTGCCAAAACCCAGAAAACTGGGATACACCCCAGTGCAAGCGACCAATTTGCGATGTAACACGCACTTGTCCAGACCATGTGTTTAAAGGCCAACGCGACCCAAGACTTGACCCGCAAGCCACACCAACCTCACCAACCCCAACCACAACTTCAGGAGTAGCCTGTGGAAAATAATAACTCGATATTATATACCGACGACCAGTTAATGGCTCGTTTAAAGTTTTTTATAGGCATTTGCTTAGCCCTTACACTAACAGGTATTGTATTTGTTGTGCTTTACTCACTTATTTTTGTAACACAACCACTAAACGCTATTTCACCAATTGATCAAAAGTTCTTTGAATTAATTGTGCCTATTGCTACATTTTTAACTGGTACACTAAGTGGTATTATGTTAGCTGGTGGCAGCAAAGAAGAAGTTGATGCCAGTATTGCACTAATGAAGCAAGCGCAAGAAAATGCGGCTGCAGCAGCTAAAACAAGTTATGTGCCAAAACAAGAACCTACATTTAATCCCGGCTTTTCTACTACACCAGGATTTAATGGCACAACCACAGCAGAAATACGTTTTATAAATGGTAAGCCTGCACCTCAACAAGCCCCACAACCGGAGATTTAAATGAAACAACCACTAATTGTGTTAGCAACAGTTTTATGCTTATTGGCGCCACCAACAGTTTTTGCTGCCGCAGAAACCAAACGTGTATGTGTTGATCAGGTAGATCCTAAAACAAAACAACCAAAAGAAGTTTGCAAAACCATTACTGTACATAAAAAGCTGGAAGGTACGCCAGTGCCTCCACCAAAAAAGGATAAATAAATTTTTATTTGACACTGATAACACGGGGTGGTATAATACGTACTTACCCCGGATTTTATAAACCAACAAGGAAGTACATGGCAAGAAATAGTGGTAAATCACATCGGACCTTTCCAACAAAAAAGTCTAGCAGACCTTCTCAAGAAGAAAAGTCTAGGCTGCGTCAAAGTAAGCAAGAGGGTTTTGAAGAGCCCCAGCCTCAACGTAACTACTCTTTTAAAGAAGTTCAACCACTAAACTTCGTACAAGGAGAATATCTAGATGCGATTGAGAACAATGACGTTATATTTGGAATAGGAAGTGCAGGCACTGGTAAAACTTATATTGCAGCTAATTATGCTGCCAGAGAACTATACTACAAACGAGTTGATAAAGTTATTTTAACCAGACCAAACATTGAAACTGGTAGAGGGCTTGGGTTTTTACCAGGCACGCTGGAGGAAAAGTATGCTCCGTACTTGTTGCCTTTTGATGCAATTTTTACAAAAGCATTAGGCAAAGGTTTTTATGAGTACTGCTTAAAGGCAAAAGATATAGACCCTACTCCACTGGGATTTTTGCGCGGCACTACGTTTGACAACTGCATTGTGTTAGTAGATGAAGCACAAAACTGCACACGTGAAGAAATGAAAATGCTGCTTTCACGTATTGGCAAAAACTGCAAAATGATTTTTTCAGGAGATACTGAGCAAAGTGACATTCCGGATAGCGGTCTTGAAGACGCAGTTGAGCGACTAGAAGGTATTGACGGCATTGAAGTCGTAGAATTCTTGGACGAAGACATTGTACGATCAAAGATGTGTAAACAAATTATTATGGCTTATAGAAATTAATTATGGCAAAAACATACAAACCAACAACCGGCATGGCAACTGCCGCTAAACGTGCCTTGAAGTGGAAAGAAGAAGGCAAGCCAGGCGGTACACTAGTTGGTTTGGCTCGTGCTAATCAATTAAAAGACCGTGAACCGCTAAGTGAGAGCGTTGTGTTACGAATGTACTCGTTTTTTGCAAGACATGAAGTAGACAAAAAAGCAACGGGCTTTCGCAGCGGTGAAGAAGGTTTTCCAAGCAAAGGTCGTGTAGCTTGGGATTTGTGGGGCGGCGACGGTGGCTACTCATGGAGCACAGCCAAGCGTAATCAAATTATGCGTGCACGTGAAGCCAAAGCACTGCACTTGGTAACTGTAACCAAATCGCAGATTCCACACACAATGTTGATGGCTGCTGCACAAACGCTAGAAGACTACGCCAATGAGTACATTTCAGAAGAGCTAGATGCTTTTGGTCAGTTTATGTACCATGCACAGCTGCTACGCAACAACCACTTGGATACTTACTTACTAGACTTGCACTTGGTGGAACAACCATATCGCGATATACTAGTACTAGTATTCCACGAACTAGCACCAGAAGACGTAATCGACTACGAAGATGTAGACGACGAAGACAGCTTAGAAGACACACAATAAAAGAAAACCCGCAACCATTACTAGTTGCGGGTTTTTTTATGGTTGCATTGATGAGTATAACATCCAACCGTGTTTGCGGTGTTCGTCAATACGTTCACTTAGAAAAGCACTTAAACCGTGTTCAGCATATTGTTCTGCTAAAGCATAGGCTGCTAATAGTTCTACGTGCACTTTTCCGTTGTCAACGTATAGCGTGCGCAGCATTTCATTTTTAGGTAACACTTCCAAAGTATCTGCAATCGCCGAGTGCTCTGATAACTGTGAAAAGCTAGCAGGCACATAACAACGCATAGCGCGAACGCGCTCAGCAAAATCATCAAGTTCATCATCTACCTCGTCGTATATTTTGCCAAACAATTCATGATACTGCAAAAAGTCCGGGCCTGTTACGTTCCAGTGAAAGTTTTCAGCTTTTACTAAAAACGCATAAGTTGTTGCAAAAGCGCGTTTAAGCGCCATTTTTAAATCTTCCATTTTTATTCCTTTAGATTGTCCACCAGTTACCATTGCTGTAAATTACATTAAGCGACTCATAAGGAGTCGTCATGGTAATTGCAGTAACGCCGTTTATTAGTGCTGGTGATTCTGGTTGTACGGTTAATTTTCGATTACCAACTGGTGCACCAAATTCTAATTTGATTGCATACTTGGTACC
>Ga0315903_10000725_pt1 | contig 49279 bp, 64 predicted proteins | sample LakEriMetagenome_7_FD_203524 | JGI IMG/M metagenome (GOLD analysis project Ga0315903, IMG submission 203524) | Freshwater fungal communities from buoy surface, Lake Erie, Ohio, United States - Buoy 2 MA119 | ecosystem: Environmental > Aquatic > Freshwater > Lake | place: USA: Lake Erie, Ohio... | reverse complement strand
GGCTTAGTGGAAAAGAACATTGGCTCATATCCTATGTTAAGTGAGTTCGAACCTCATACGCGGTACAAATGAAGCACGTAGACTGGTTACATTCTGATCATATCATTTTATCAAACTCAAGTAATGATACTGTTTATAAAGAGTTCACTAAACATATGCGATCTAGAAAGTATTCACACCTAAGACTATTAATTAGTGACCACTGGAATAGAAACTTTGTTAGATATACTATAGATAATTCTCCACATTGGTATGAGTGTGATATAATTCAATGTCGAGGTAAAGACTATTACTTGACACTTTTTAACTTGACTGATAAAAAAGATATAATTTTTATTGAAAAGTCATATGTTAAATTTGATAGAGAAGAAAAATTAAATAAATTACTCAAATAGTGGAAGTTTTGGTAAATAAAGTCTTGTAGTTGCATTGTCTGCAAAAACAAGATATTTAGAATCTTCCCCAATAATATATTGATTGAGTATTTTGTGATGAACTTCTTCAGGAAGCACGTCTAAGAACAATCTTATATTAGTCACTTTCATATCAGATGCTAATATCTCTGGATTAAATCCTTCTGATTCAAATTTATGAGCAACGATATCCTGGCTATTATGATAAACCTTTCTTAATATTGAAGATCCTAAGTTTGCTGCTTCTTCTTCGAAATCAACATTTCTTTTATAAATGTATTGGTCAAGCTTTTTATTTCTTTGATCTAAGTTCATAACATAACAGTACCAGACCTCTTCTTCAAGTGCTACTGCATCAGATGTTGGAGATCCTGTTAGGTAAAAACTATATGTTGTTTGGTTTAATGTTACAATTATTTCATCATTTACTAATTCCATTTTATATCCAAGTGAGTTTCTACTGTCGTAGAAATTATAAAAATTATAGACTTCACCTGGTATATAATTGTTTATATTAAACCAAATATAGTATCCAACATTTTCATTTTCTCTCATAATTGGATCAAAATTTCTATACTTAACAGCTACATTTCTATATTCAACTGAAGATAGATCATAGTGTGATTTAGATATAATTGTTGTAGAATTCTCAATTAGTTCTCTATCAATTTGAGCATTATATTCTAACCTAATTGGTTCTCTAGTTAATGGTTTAAATTGAGTTTTGTTAGCAATTGCTGCTTTTTCTTGTGTGTCTTCTTGTCCAAATAACTCATCAATAGTTGTATTTTGAGTAAGTTTTTCAATTTTATTTCTAATTTCGCTATTGTCAGCTTTGACATTTGCTTTCTGAGTGTATTTTTTCAGAGTTAATTTATAATAAACAGCAGCGTTGTTAAAATTTCTAAATTGTTGAGCATGTTCAACTTGATACATTCTATTTAAATTACAGAAATAAAGAAAGTCTTCTTTTGACGGTCTTCTTTGTGGTCCAAATATTTCTTTAAATTGTTGTTTTGTGATATGAACTTCCATCGTTTCAAATAAGTTTAAATCAAATTGATTCATTACTATTTGGGAATCTGGAAAGTTATTTCCTTCAACTGATACTTTTAAATCTCCTTCACAAACAACATTATAAAGTTGATATTCATGTAGAATTGAATCTTGGCCCTTTTTATCAGCATCCGTGACAAAGTAAATTACCTGGTGACCAAATAATTGTTGGGCATCGTTGCTTAGTTTTTGTAAAAGAGCCACAGCCGTATTTTGTTGATAAGGATTATATAGTTGTGCTTTTTCATCGGTAGTCATTTGTGGAAGACCAGTCGATGAAGTATTGCAATTTGATCCACCGGAGCCAGCACCACCAGAAGTTGCACTACCTGTTTGGTTCATATTTGTATTTGGAACGAAATTTCCATTTGCATCATAGGTACCTAGCATATTTGATTGGCAACATTCCCTGATTCCAAAAAGATTAGATTTTCTATAGTCTTCGGATACATTCTGAAAGTCACCAATTAGGTTAATATCTTGTATTTTTACCGTTGAGTTAGTTTTATTTTCAATTGAATACTCAATTTGAAAAAATCTAATAGGATTAATTCTAGTAGTTGTTATGTTACCCTCTGTTAATAGTTCCCAATTAGACCATGTTTTTAAATTATCTTGTGAATATCTATATTTTAATTCACATCCATCGATTCCGGTAGGTGAAATTATCTCATAACTTTGAACTCTAAAAACTTTGTAAATGAAAGGAGAACTTATTATTTTTAAACTTCCTGATGGAATAGAAATCAAATCGCTTAAGTCAGATTCATCTCTTTCAATATCACCTTCTATGATATATTCTAATATTCTGATTGTCCCTACTTTAGAGTATCCTTTTCTTACCCATTTTATGTCAATATAAAGTGTTTCTTTACTATCAACTATGGGAAAATTTTCTATATTTCTTAATAAATCATACCATTGAGACCACATTTGGCCATCTCTAGAAATTCTATAATATTGTAGAAGATATCTACCTTCTGTAATACCTAAACCATCGTAAAAGAATTTGGTAAATTTTTTAACATTTTGTAAATCAATAAAACTTAAAATATATTCATCACCTTCTTGATAGAAAGTGGGTGTAAAATCAGCAGACGCGGTTGCTGCGGTAATGTCGAATTTATCCGAAATAGTTATTTTACCAGTTAAATTATCAGAAACAATTTGATACATAATCTATATATTAAAATTGGTATTCCGCAAATTTTTTTAACAAATATTTGGCAAAATAACAAACTCTTTGTATATTTGTATAAAATCTATCAAAGGATAGTAATTTAGAAAAGTTCTAAATTAAATTGAAATAATAAAATAAAAACTATGAATATTAAAGAAAAGTTCTTAGAATTAACAAGTCGAACTTACCCACACGGTACAGAACAAGAGCTATTTCCAATTTTATTTAATACTGTTGATGGACTTGAAACTGATGAGTTTGGAAATCTATTCATAAAAATCGGTGATAGTGACGTTATGTTTACCTCTCACTTAGATACAGCAACTTCTGCAAATACTACAGTAAATCACGTCTTTGATGATAAAATTATTAAAACAGATGGTAAATCTATTTTAGGTGCTGATGATAAAGCTGGTGTAACAATTATGTTGTATATGATTAAAAATCAAGTACCTGGTCTTTATTACTTTTTTTTAGGAGAAGAAGTCGGATGTGTTGGTTCTAAAAAAGTGGCCAGTGTTCAAAAAGAAAATAAAATTGATGGAATTAATAAAGTTATTTCTTTTGACCGAAGAGGTACAGACTCAGTTATCACTTTTCAAAGTGGTAAAAGATGTTGTTCTGATAATTTTGGTAAAACTTTATCTTCTCAACTTAATTTACAAAATGAATCATTCAGATATGAGACCGACCCTACAGGTATTCTAACAGACTCTGTTCAATTTATTAGTATCTATTCAGAATGTACAAATATATCAGTTGGTTACCAATCTGAGCATACATTTTCCGAAACTCAGAATATTGAACACTTAGAAAAATTAGCAGAGGCTTGTTTAAAAGTTGATTGGAATTCACTTCCGGTTGAGAGAGATCCATCTAAAGTTGAGTATAAATCTTATGGTAGTTGGGGTTATCCAGGGTGGGACGATGAAGATGATTACTATGGATATGGAAGTTCTAGAAAAAGCTATAACACTTATAACAATTGGGGTTCTATTACAAAACCAAAAATCAAAACTGACAATGTTTGGTTCCATGATAAGAAATATAACTATGTTTCTAAAATAGAAATCGAAGAGTATAGTAAAAAAGTTATATCTGTCGATATTTGTAAAGAAAGAATTGCTGAAGAAAAAACTATAATTGATTCTCTAATTAAATCTTTAGATATAGACTTTAAAAGTAGCGAATGGAATGGTTTTAAATATAAGTTAAATTATAAAGGTGGACATTCAACCGAATGTGATAGAAATGACTTGATTGATTATTTACCAGAATTAGATTATTCTAAAGGATGTGATTTGGGAGAAACACCAAATGATATGTTTGATGCTGACTCTTATATGGATATGTGTGATGGTATTTGGGACTAAAATTCGAATTATGAAATCAATAAAAGACAAATGGATAACTTCAAGTGTTAGATATACTAAAGTTGAATTTCATAATAAGACATTTAGAAGATACCATTATTGTTATAAAGGTAGAACAGCGGATATACTTTGGTTGGCTGATGATAGGTCTTTTTTGCCTGAGTCAATTGAACAAAAACTAGAAAAAGAATTTTCAAAATAAGTCGGGTAATTCCGACTTTTTAAATATTATTATATGTGGATTGTAAAAAAATATAAAAAAAAGAAAAGATTAAAAGAAATGATTTTTCATGAGTATGAGGTTGCTCTTGAAAAGAGAGACTATATAAGAACTGGTATTTTATCTAAAAGATTTATAAAAATTACTAAACTATGACAATCACTGAACTGAAATCAAAAATTGATGAAAAGTCAAAGTTATCAACTTTACTACATAACCAATTAAACAATCTACATCAAGAATTAACTCAATTAAAAAATGAATTCAATCAACTTGAAATGGAGGAGTTTGTTAATTATCTACAAATTGATGAAGTTATTGAGTTAGATACCTATTATTCATTTAGAGGTTATTGTAAAGATCCTAAATCTACCAATTCTTTACAATCTGGTGAAAAGATTAAAATTATAAAAAAGAATAAAAAATCAATTGTTATTGAAGTTGTTAAAAAGTTCAACCGAAGATGGGATGATGTCCAAAAGAAATCAGTTGTTATTGGTGATACAAATCCAGGTTGGAATATAAGAGTTGATTTAGATTCATTTTTTCATTTTTATCTAAGAAGTGAAACAATGAAATACGCATTTGAATCTTATGTTAAAAGAAAACATGCTTTAGATAGTTTATTTGATGAATAAAGAAGTGGAAATATTAAAGATAGGTAGTATTTTACCGGTGATGCCTATAAAAGGAACTAGAGTATATGATACTGCTCAGTTTAGAAACAAACAAACTATTATGGTTGTTTATGATGGTGGTGAACTTTTTGACTACTATGTAAATAAACTAAGAGAAAATTGTGGAGAGAAATATTCTTTTCAAAAAACAGCTCAGTCTATTGTTGGTTATTCTAATTCTTTTAGAAGTTCAACTACCTCTTTAAAAGGAATTTCAGATGGAGATCCACAAATTGGTCAGTCATATACTATAAATAAATCGAGTTGGTATACTTCTACGGTTATTAAAATAATAGATGGTGTTGTTTTAATAACTAAAAATTCTGTATATGCTATTCATAATATTTCGGACCTAAGAGAAGATAAACTAAAAGGAATCGGAATTTAGTATTTATAACTTAATATATACTATTATGAAGTATATTAAGCCAATAAACGAATTCAACCGAACAATCGGTTTTAGATATTCAACTCCACAAAATAAATTCAAAGTAATTTTTTATTGTTTTGGTGAATTGGATTCAGATTCTTTGGCTAAACTTTTATCGTACCTAGATATTCCTTATGAAAACATCTCAATAAATGAAAAAGAAGGTCACATTTCTTTTGAAGATGGTGATGCTGAATTTAATCTAGAGGTATCATTTGATTTCTCTGTTTATAGTGATCAAGAAATTGAAAAAATAATTGAAGATGTTAGGATTGGATTAAATAGAGAATTCAATGTTGAAACTATTCAGTTTTCTATAAAAGAATTGCCTAGATTAAGATGAAATACCTAAAGACATTTTTTGAAGGTGTTGGTGTAGCTAGTGTCAATGGCCGACATAAAGAATATAGATTAAAAAATCTACCCCATGTCGGTGATGATATTAAAGGTGATGGTGATATTTCAATATTTCAACAAGATTGGTTTGAAAAACTTTTACCAGATACAATCAAAATCAAATCTTATCCTAACTTAAAAAAACTTAATTTTGACCAAAGTTTGTCTGACTTAGATACTTCAAATCAAGTTTATACTTTGGAAAAAAATGACTGCACAATAGATAGTGATTTAATACAGTTTAATTACTATCATAGCACAATCAAAAGACCTGAAGATGTAACAGTAGATGGTGAGCCAGATATACTAGAATTTGACATACATTTTGTCAAAAACGAAGATGGAATAAAACTATTAGTAGATATTTCATACGGTGATAATATTTGTTTTGAATTTTCTATTGAGTCACCAAATAAAATAAATGTAATACATTACACTGGTATTGGATCTAAATATGATAGTGATACTCACGTAGGATTTACAGATGAATCTATAAAGGATTTAGTTAAATTCTTTAATTCATTTAATCACGGTATCAAATTGAGTGAAAAAGATTTAGCATTTTTAGATGAACATAAAGATAGTTATAAGCATGATATAAATAATAGTGACCATCTTTATACAGATAAATCAGATTTGATTAAGTTTGGAAACTCATTGAAAGAATCTACCGAAACTGATATTTTTCTTATCATTAATAATGCAAAAGCGCCAGAATATAAATACTTTCCTAAAGTTGCTAAGTATTTGACTATAAGAAATATTCCTTATAGAGTAGCAAAAAGTCTGGATGATGTCTTAAAATTTAATTCGGAATTTAATATTATAGGAGCTCTTTCAACCGGTTCGGACTTTAGTATGAAAAATCCCGAAAGTTCATCTGAATTCTCAACAAGTGAAATGGCTTTGAGAGTATTAAAATGTCCCATAATTGCTATGTGTTATGGATTTCAATCTATGGCTAAATTTTACGGACAACAAATAATCGGAGGTGATCTTAACTGTGACCAGTTTAATTTGACCGATTTTGATAGTGGTCATTTTTTATTCCAGGGAATAGATTTGACTAAACAAAAAGTTACTTTTTGTTTTCATGATTACCCGCTAAATGTTCCAAGTGGATTTGAGAATATAGCAATGCTTGGGGATGTAATTGCTGGAATTTCTAATTCGAATTTAGAAAGATATGGAATACTATTTCACCCTGAAGAAATTGAGGAGACTTATGTTATTTTAGATAATTTTGTAAATCATTGTGAGTCTAAAATGGTTCAAAAAGACACATTCAAATTACAGACATTCGAATCTTTTAGTAAAAAAAGATTTAAATAGTTTGGTCAAATTGAAACTTATCTATATCTTTGTAGTATAATTTTGACAAATAGTTAAAAAGAGAGTAATAATATTTAATATATAAGAAATAATGACAACAATTAACGTAAATATCGCAGTAGTTAACCCGCAACCTCAGGATCAGGATTCTAAGGAAGTGACTAACTATGTCTTTACAATAAGTTAATTTGAAACATTAAACGATTTGTAAAACCCAGTTAGTCAATGATTAACTGGGTTTTTTTATTTAAAAAAATATGGAATTGTGGTGGCAAAGGTTGCCGACCGGGCTGTCTACCTGGGTTATGTGAGTTCGAGTCTCATCAGTTCCGCAACGAGTAGTGACTAAGGTTATAAGCACGGGTGCATTGGAAGCATCAGTTAGCAGGTTCGATTCCTGTCTACTCGACAAATATGGATCTAGGGGATGCTTGGTGTGTCCGTCCGACTGTCACTCGGAAGATCAGGTGGGTTCGAATCCCATTAGATCCGCACAAAGTAACAAATTGGTGGTGAAAGGTACTCTTTAGAGAATAGAGTAAAATAATTCTCAATAACTAGGTGTAGCTCAGTAGGTAGAGCGGGGAGTTTGGGACTCTCAGGCCGGAGGTTCGAGCCTCTCACTTAGACTTAAATTGCCCTGTAGACGAATTGGCAAAGTCACCACACTTTGAATGTGGATTTTCTGAAGGTTCGAGTCCTTCCGGGGTAGCAAATTTAAATAAAAATCTAAATGGCAATTATATAATTTCTTTTTGAAACTTCTTCTGGTGACTCAAAATGACTTATTGACAAACTAAAGAAATCAAAAAAAAACTTTATAATGAAGGAAGAAGAAAGGTAGAAAGACCTGATTATGAAATTCTGAAAAATGAGATTTCAGAAAATGGTTACTCCGCAACTGGTAGAAAATATGGTGTTAGTGATAATGCTATAAGAAAGTGGATAAAATATTACGAAAAAGTATAAACGATATGATAGACGGAACATTATACATTGATAATTTTATAGATAACGATAGTTTTCTATTTGATACACTAAGAGATAATTCTGATTGGGATAGAAGAATGGCTTCTAGATTAACAACATCATTTGGTGTTTCTTATAACTATTCTGATATATCTTATCCAGATGTTATCATACCAAATTATTTAGATGATTTGATAGTTAGAATAAATGATGTTGTTGGTTTCACACCAAATAACTGCTTAGTGAATTACTATTTAGATGGTAGATCTAAGATGGGTTATCATTCAGATAGAACTGATATACTATTACCAGGAACTGGAGTTGTTATTCTATCTTTAGGTTCAACTAGAACATTGAGATTTAGAAATATAAATGATAGAAGTATAGTTGATTTTAATTTAAGAAGTGGTTCACTTTTTTATATGACATCAGATGTTCAGAATTTATGGATGCATTCTATTCCTTCTTCTGATGTTGATGGTGGTAGAATGAGTTTAACCTTTAGGAGTCTTATTTGATTTAAACACCACTTACTACTATGTGATTACACTTAATCACTCTTAGTAGTGACCACTGAATATGAAATCGCAAAGTCTAAAATCAATGTCTTTTGCTAATAGTCAAAACTATATAAGTTATAAACAAAATTTAACTTATGAAAAAAATTATTACACTTTTAGCAACAACATTAACATTTGGAATCTTCTCTCAGACGACTGGCTCGATCTTGAATGAATCTGGAAATTCTATTTTCTCTTATCAAGTTGACCCCGTAAATTGTTTTGGTCAATCAAATGGTAGTATCAATTTAATTCCACTAACCAACGAAAACTGGTCATACAATTGGGATAATGAAGAAAATTCCGAAGATATAAACAATTTAGAAGTTGGAGTATATCGAGTTACAATTAAAAATCAATTAGGTCAAACATACTATGGATCATTTACAATTGAACAACCTGAAAAGTTAGAGGCATATATTAATATCGAAAATGAAAATTTAGACTTAGTTGTCTCGGGCGGAGTAGAACCATATGTTTATTTATGGAATACAGGAGATACTTTTCAAGATATTTCTATAAACTCTTCAGGAATTTACGAAGCTATTATTGTTGATTCTAATAATTGCTCAATGATTACAAATACATTTGCTTTTTCTACAAATAATTTAGCAGAATATACAGACGAGTCTAAAATTTATCCTAATCCATCAAATGGTTCGGCTACAGTTTTTATGAGTTCAGAAGTTAAAAAATTAGAGGTTATAAATTCAAATGGTCAAGTTATCCTCACTAAAAACTTATCTGGTGAAAATTATATCAAATTAGAATCAATTGCATCCGGTGTTTATTTATGTAATTTAATTTCTGATAACGATATTGAAATTTTGAAATTGGTAGTAGAATAGTATTTGTCATAAAAGTTAAAATTGAATATTGTTTTTAATATATAAAGAATGAAATTAAAAACAATATTATTCGCAGTAGTAACTTTACTAATCACTAGTTGTAAAGTTACGAGTCAAACAAATAGAGAGCTTTATGAGCAATCTATGATTAATTCTATTAGACCTGATAGTTCTAAAATCTCTTATGATTTAGTACAAATTAACGATTCTAATACCAATCTTATTAGAAAAACCATTAACAACCAGGAGTATATCTTAGTTTGCACTTGGAAACAGAACATAAGTTTTTATCAAAAAGATACCATATTTAATACTGGAAATTGGCCACTTTGGGTAACAACCGCTCCAGAATTAAAAGAAAGAATTAAATTAGAATCTCCTAAAGACACTAATTTAAGATTACTTCAGTTATTAGGATTACCACCTACTTCTAAGTATAGTTACTTTGTTGAGTTTTGGGTTAGACCACAAGACTTATTTAGACCGTGTCCGGATAGAGAGATTTGGGACGGAAGTTGTGATCTTTGTTTTCCAGAAGGAACTTCACAAGAACATATTAACTGGATAAATGAAAATCGCATTTCAAGATACTATCAGTGTGATTTATATAATCAGTATCCTTGGGGTCAATTGGGATATACTTATGATTGGAATCCTAATAACAAATCTCATTTTGGATTAAGTGAGTTCATTATAGGGTCTAATAAGATAATTTACGTAAATAGAATAGTAACAACTAGTCAATATCTTAAATAAAAAGTATTAAACTTCAATCCACCTACCATCAGATAGAAATTGAAACTTTCCAATATAATTATATTTATTACCCCATTCTTCAGGTGAGATTATTGAAAGAAATTCTTCAGTTTCTTTTTGATATAAGTAGTATGTTTGACCGGGTATTGGTTCAAAATTATGTTTAGATAAATACAATCTTTCATTAATTGAGATTTCATTCATTAACTTTTGATATTCTTTTTGAATTTCTTTAAATTTAGAAGTATAATGATGTTTTAATTTATTTGTTTTTTCTATTTTAAAAAGTGTAATATCATCTGGGCAAAAATTTTGAGAACCTAATTCAGTTGGATATGATTTAAGTCTTCTGTCGGGTACATAAGAATCTGGTAATTTTTTTTCACTCATACCTTTATTATATTTAAAATTTAAATAAAGATTAAAACTTTATCATATTTAGATTAATATATAATAGGATATGAAATTACATGTTTATAAGATAAAATTTCAACATTCTTTATTTGAATTAAATGAAGACTATGATAGACTTTCTGAGCATGAAAAAGAAAGAATTTCAGATTTAGATTGTGAATCATTTTTTGACTATGAAGAACATGATGATAAATATGTTTGTTACATTATTTCAAATATAAATGAAATAGACAAATATTCTAAAATTTTATTCAAGAACTTGATTATGCATGAAATTATAGATTTATCTAATGACATCATCAAATTTAAAATTGATTTAGAAACAGAACTTAAACCATTACTTAGTACAGTAAATTCTATCAAGTATAGCTTTTTCATAGATGATTTAAATGATTGGATTTTAAAAAACCTCGATATTGATGCTATATTAGATAGGATTTCTGAATTAGGTGATATGAGAAAACTATCAGATATAGAAAAAGAATTCTTAAAAAAATATCAACTTCCATAATTTTTTACTATATTAGCAAAAAAAAAGATTATGAAAAACAAACTATATCAAATTAAAAGAAATATAATAAAGTATTTTGCTCAAATATTTGCTGATTCTTTAGTTAAAAAAATGCAGATGGAAATAGATTTAGAAGATAAAACTCAATTCTGGATTCTTTATGAACAAGCAGCAAAACTTAACGCTTATTGTATAGTATTTCACGACATTTATTTAGATTAAAATGAAAAAATTATTTTTAGATGATATAAGAATTCCAAAAGATGCAATTGGACTGGTACCATCAATTATGAATAGATTTTATTGGGAAGATGATTGGGTCGTAGTTAGAAACTACACTGAATTTTGTAATTACATTGAAAAAAACGAACTTCCTGATTTTATTTCTTTTGACCATGACTTAGCTGATTTTCACTATGATTTAAATCCCAGTGACTATGAATCTATGTCTGAGGATGATATGGTTATAAAATTTGGTAGTATGGAAAAAACTGGATTTGATTGTGCTAAGTGGTTAGTAGATTGGTGTTTAGAAAATAGTTCTAATTTACCAGACTATATTGTACATTCTGCTAATCCAGTTGGAAAACAAAATATCCAATCTTATTTAGATAACGCCAAAAAACACTTACTCTAATGGACTTTATTAAAACACACCTTATTACAAAAATTAAAGATCAAGTAAAAGAAAAACAAAATATTCTTAAGTTTGATGGATTTCTTTTTTTGGATAAAGATATTACAGATGGAACAAAAAAAATAAATCGATTGAATAAGTGGAATGTTTATCCAAAAGAGGAATTAATTCCGCTTAATTGGTATCAAATCAAAGGAGGTTCTCTTTTAGAAGTTTATTCTCAGTTAAAAGATAATAGTTTTTACATCTATAAAATACTTGATGGAAAATCTCATAAAATGAGAATCAAAAAGAAAAAATGATAGAAGCACTTAGAGATGATTTTAAATATTCAGTATCATATAATTATGATACTGTTTATTCATGCGAAGAATCAGGGTGTAATGAAGAGGGTATTTGTAGATGTGGTTATATCACAAATACTTACCTAAAAAGTGTTGATGTTAGTTCAATCGCTACTAATGTTTATTCAGAAATTTTTGACAACTCAATTTCTACAAAGAGACATAGTGTTATTAATTCTCTTTGGGGAATATCTGAAGATATAGAAAAATATACCATTGATAGAGTATTAAGAATTAATAAAATTTGGAAACCAGAATTTTGGGATATAAATGTTGGTGGTGGTTATTATGGTCAAGAAGTTGATGAAGTTGTTTTAATTGAAGATATGGTTCAGAAATTAAATACTCAATTGGAAAAGGCTTTTGATATAGATAATCTAACACAAAGAATAGAGTATCTTTTAGAACTAGAAAATGGATTTATTTTAGAAGATATAAAAGATAAAAAATATGTAGTATCTGTTATTGATATAGATGATATTATCTTTACAAACCCAGATCATAAAAGAAGAGTTTTGACTGAAGAACTAGAACATTACTCTGATAGAAACTATACCGGTATTCGAGGTATTGTCAAAAAAGATGGTCTTAAATTTAAACTTATTGATGGATATCATAGACTCTCTAAAACAGAAAATAAGTTAGTAAAAGTCTTAGTCATTTCTTAAACTTTTAAAATTTTAATAATATTATATTTAACAAAAAAATTATTAAATTATGGCAAATTTTATTTATTCAAGAGTTACTATTGAACCAGAAGAAGCAATGGACAAAATCTGTGATATGATTGAGGCAATGCCAGCGGCTGAATATGGTAAAGAAACTACACAAGTGGTAAAAGCATTTTACACTGAAGAAGAACTTAATCGTCCTTATAATAACGGTGAGACAAAATATCCAATTACTGATTCGGGTGTCATGCACGGATGGCTTTATGATAATGTTGGAACAAAGTGGATTAGTGTTGGAATTGATGATGATATTCGTATTGAGTCTCCTTCTTATATTTCAGATGGTTTTTTAATTAAACTTTATTCATTATGTGTTGATGAATTTGAAGATGTTAGATTGACTTGTAAATGGTATGACGAAACAGAAACTCAATGTGGAACTGCTGTTATTTGGAATGGTATTTATACTGAAGATGAAGAAACTTTAGAAGATGAGGGGATTTTTGATCCAGCTTATGAAGCAACCGGTGAAGAAGACATTGATGAAGTAAAAGATTGGATTTTAAGTGAAATTACTGAAGATTCTTATATGAAATCAGAAGAAGTTGAAGCAATGGATGAAGAGAGATTAAGAGAGTTGTTTGAAGACTGGAAAAGACAGGGTAAATGGGATTATATCGCGGATCGTCAGGAATCTATGTATTACTCTTGTGAAGAAGCAATTGAAACAGAAGACTTTCAATTTCCAATATCTAAAGTTAAAAAAATTGCTAATAAGAAATTTTCAATGATTGAAAATTGTTATCCATTTTAATTATGGAATTAAATAAAATCTACCACGGTGATTGTGTTGAAGGACTTAAATCAATACCAGATGCAATTGTTGATTTAGTCGTAACATCACCTCCCTATAATCTAAATATTGATTATGCTCATCATAAAGATGATATGAAATTAGAAGCTTACTACAATTGGTGTAGAGAGTGGATTTCAGAATGTTATCGGGTATTAAAACCAGGTGGTAGATTTTGCCTTCAAATAGGTTGCTTTCAGTCTCAGTTAAATGAGCCTTCTTATGCAACCTTCACAAATATATTTCAAGAGGTAGGATTTACTTTTAGAGAGTTTATTATTTGGAATAAAAATCAAATTCCTAAAAGAACTGCTTGGGGTAGTTGGAAAAGTCCATCTAACCCAAGAATCCTACCTCCATTTGAAATGATTATTAACTTTCATAAAGAGTCTCCTAAGATTTTAGAAAAAGGTGAAACTGATTTAACTAAAGAAGAGTTTGTTCAATGGACAAATGGTCTTTGGGTTATTGCTCCTGAAAGTGCTAAAAAAAGAAATCACCCAGCTCCTTTTCCTGAAGAATTAGCTATTCGTTGTATTAAAATGCACTCTTATATCGGAGGAGTTGTTTTAGATCCTTTTAACGGTAGTGGAACAACTACATCAGTTGCAAACAAATTAGGTAGAAAATATATTGGGTTTGATATTACTGCAGATTATTGTCAGTTGGCTGAAGATAGAATTTAATTATTTTCCAATAAATTCATTTGTATCTATTTCTTCTAATCTAGTTTGAAATCTTTCTAATCTCTTTCTAAGTTGTTGTCTGTAGTTATCTTTATCTTTATCACTGAATTTGATTTGTAATTGTCCTTTTTCTTCAATTATATCTTCAATTCTCCTAATTTCTGAGTTAAGTTTAGATTTAATCATATCTCTTATATCTTTAATACTCTTTTCGTATTCAAATTTATCTGTGTATCTTTCTTTATCATTATTCACTTTAAGTCCTAAAACTAAAGCATCAACTTCAGATAGATACTCAATATCTTCTAATTCTTCTGGCTTATCACCTTGAATCTTATAAGTATTTAATTGGAATTGAATTGGAATTGGTTCATCTTTATAATCCAAATCAAATAATTCTCTTAAAGCCCAGTCATAATCAACCCAGTTAGACCACTCTTGTGAAAGAACTTTATACCAAGTTTGACCTCTATATTCATTAGCTCTAATTATATCATCATCATCTTTATGATACCAGTTAGAATCGGCTCCTAATGCTTCACCATCAGTATCTATGCGTTTAATAACTTCAACAGCATTTGCATCATAAAGTGAATATCCATATGCATCTGAATAAACTGAATCATCAGTGTGTATTGGTTCATCAATCCACTCATCATAAACAATATCATCACAATCTTCTGGATACCATGAGTTTCTAAATCTACGAGATCCGGTTTCTACATAAATTGCGTAATCTCTATCTAAATGAGAATCAGCCCAATCTGACCAAACTGCATTATCATGTGGAATTCTTCTATCATGCCATTCCGACCAAACACCAGATGCTATCTGGTCATATCCACCCTGTGTATCATTTAAGATATATTGACCTTCATAGCTTTCATCTTCATCATCATCGTTGTAAAGAATTCCTTCATTTGGATCATACCTTCTAAAAGTATCCATATACGGATAACGACCATAATTTGTTGCTTTTACTTGAACTTCTAATGTGGCATTTTTTTCTTCACCTTCTATCGTTACATTACTAAATGAGTGATGATTATTAGAAGATTTGTAAATCCATCCTTTTTCTTTAGCATAGTTTCTGAATTTTTCAACATCAGAATCTTTTATAGTATATTGTCTATCCATAAACCAGCTATCTTGTTTTGGATCTTTTCCATATACTGTAATAGAACTCAATTTCCAAACTAAAGCTCTTCCTATCAGTTTATCATCTTCTACAAGTATTAGCATTTTACAAACATCTGGATTTTCTGTATAGATTTTAAATAAACCTGATTTTCTTGCCATACAAGAGTTTCCTAATGTTCCAGACATTTCTTTGTAATTATCAGCATTATACCAATGATTAATCTCTTCTCCAGAAACTTCTTCAAATCTTTCGCCTTGATTTGATAAAGTGGCTTTAAATTTATTTGTGAATTCCTCGATGTCTTTTGATGTATATTTTCCTGGCAGAAGTGCATTTACTAATCTACCTAATTTAACATCGTTTCTTGATTTGCTTTTTAAGTCGTATTCATTAAACAAATAATTGACATCTGTTTGAGTAGTTTCACCTTTATCAATTTTAGATAACGTTATATCTAAAATTTGTTTAGTTCTTTCATCTCCTAAATTATGGTCTTTAGCCCAATCAGTAAAAGATTTTTCAACATTATTTTTTAAGTTTCTTAAAGTAGAACCTGAAATATACCCTTCTCTATCGGAAAGAGATATAAAAGTCATATCATTTTTAACATCTTTATATTCTAAATCAATAAGGTCTTTTGCTATCTGAGATTGTGTTGATAATTTATAAAGAGCATCTTTAAAATCTTTAACATAATAAACATAAGTTTCATTGATTAAACTTTCAAAAAGTAAATCTGCTTCAATAAATTTATTGTATTTTAAAATCATAATTTATATATTAAATTTCCCTTATTAAAAATATTTTATATATATTTGCATTATGAATTTAAAAGAACCATTTGTTATACTTCTTGTTGGTCCAACTTTATCGGGTAAATCTACCTGGATAAGAAATAACTATCCAAATGTAAATGTTATTTCTAGAGACGAAATAGTTATGGAAGTTGCTGGAACCAGAGATTATAATAAAGCATTTAATACTGTTGATCATAAGTTAGTTGATAAAGTTTTAGCAGAAAGACTCACCGAATCAAACTCCAATAAAACATCGACTATTGTTGATATGACAAATATGACAGTAAAAAGAAGAGAACAAACTTTGAGATATTTTGACGATAGTTTTTACAAAGTTGCTGTTATATTTCCTATACTTTCTGATGATGAATATCAAAAGAGAAACATCGATAGAAATGCAAAAGAGAATAAGTGGATACCACCAACTGTTATTAAATCAATGATTGATTCTTATCAAGAGCCTACTACTGTAGAGGGATTTGATAATATTATTTCTCTATAAAAAATCCTTAAAATTTTGGTAAAATCGAATATTTATACTATATTTGTATAAATAATAACGATATATATGATTTCTACTGAGCACGTAATTGACTTTGACAACTTAGTTCTAACAGATAAAGATGTTTTTGACGATTGGGAATATCTTATTTGCGAGCACGATGGTAGTTATAGTCAAGACTCACAATACCTTTATTTTGATTATAAAGGATTGGAAGTTGTGATTGGTTTTGAATTGACTATCAGAGGATGGTCTTGGTATAAACCATCATCATATATGGAACCAGAAGATGGTGAAACTAAAATTACTGATGTTGAGATAGATGTTGATTTCTTCTCAATTGAAGATGAAGAGGTAACCATTGATAAAGACTTGAAAAAGAATTTATTAGAGGTAGTAAAGAAATATGTTAGTTATGAATAAAGTTTATTTTAACAAAGAAGAAAATTATTGGTTTGTAAATGAACCAGAAGATTTCTATTCCTTTAAATTTGTTAATATTGAAACTAACAAAGAGTCAAGTCAGATTTTATCATGGACTAGAGGACTTGGATTAGAAGAATATCCACATCATATTAGAATGTATGATGTTGATATTGAGGATGTAAAATATTTCTTTCTTATGAGAAAAGAAGAAACATATTATATAATTGAATCTGAAAATCCAATGGAATTGGAAAAACTTATAAATAATCACAACATATTTTTTGTAGGTGAAACTATGAATTCTTAGTTTTAATATATACTCCTAATGAAAGTAAGAAAATTAGGAGATTGGAAACCAAAAGTTTTGGTTTTTCAGGGATCACCCAGAGATCCAGACACTTGTGCAAACATGGAGTCAAAAACTCATAAGATTGTTGAGTATATGATTTCTAAGTGGTCTCCATTTGTTAATTTTCAAGTAATTGATCTTTCAGTAAATCATTCAAAAAAACCAATAATTCAACCTTGTAAAGGTTGTGTTTCTACTGCTGGTGGATTTCACTGTCATTTTCAGTGCTCTTGTTTTTTTAAAGGAGACTCTGAAAAGCCAGACCTTCTAAAAGAACAAGACGTTTATACTAAACTTCAGGATTGTGATGCTTTTATCATAGTATCACCAATACATTGGCATTCACTCACTGCTCAAATTAAGACTCTTTTTGATCGTTTAGTTTGTATCAATCAAACGCTTACGGTTGATGATGCAAAGAAATTAATGGGAGACGACAATATAAAGAATTCAGAAATCACTGGTAAGTTTTCACGTTCTGGAAAATATGATCATTTATTAAGAAATCATCTTGAAGGAAAAGTTGCTGCCTTTTATGCTCATGGAGACAACGGAGCTGACGACTATGAAGGAAAAGAATTACCAGATTCATATTCAGATGTTTTTGATGATGGATTTGGTAATAATCCAAAAGCGACGGTAATGCCTTATGTGATGCAATTGAAATACTCTGGTGTTTATGTTCCTAATGAGTTAATAGAAGCATTCTATGTAAATCAAGGAATTGATTATAACTTGGCAAATAAAACATTTAACAATACTAAAGATTTTTTTGATAGAGCTGATAATCTTTTAGAAAACCTACTAACTTATTTAGAAGAAAATAAATAAAGTATGAGATTATTAGAAATTTTTTTCTAAAATGAATATTAAAAATTGAATTGACAAAGTTAATATATAGAATATGAATTATCTAAAAAAGTTTAATGAAGAAGTTGGTTTTGATGATGAGGAAACAAGAGATAGACTTGAAATACCCAATCTTAGAGGAGAATTTGAACCATATAGTCCAACTATGAAACCTTACTATGTTCCAAGTGGTAAAATAAATACTTCTACTGAACTTAAAAAAATTCTTTTTAGATATCCTATATTAGAAGATTTTCATAAAGATTCAAAAAGAATAGAAGGTTCTATTTTAGAATCTTTTTATGCAACAAGTAAAACTCCTGTTAATGGAGAAGATTTTTACGCACAATTATCATTTGCTTTTCATGAAGGTCAGTACTATATTGGTACTATTCTCAGAGATAGGTTGGATTGGAATAATGAAGAAAAATGGGTAAAGCATACTTTCTTTTTTGATAAAATAGAAGAGACTTTTTCGGTTGCAGAATCTTTTTTAAAATGTTGCGATAAACTTGGAATACTAGATTCTGATGATTTATCAAAATTTGACTCACTTTTTAATTAATTTTTCATTTTTTTCTTAAAATATTTGGTGAAATTAAATTCTTGCCTTATCTTTGTATTCACAACGATGGGGAAGTTCCAGAGCGGCAAATGGAGTTACATAGTAATGTGACTGGTCTCAAAAGATCTTCGGTGGTTCGAGTCCAACCCTTTCCCACAAAATAAAATAAAAAAAGATTTGGTAGATTGAAAAAGTTTACTTATCTTTGTAAAACAAATCACGGGTGGCTCCCTTAATAGTTAAGGCTGACCTTAAGCATCCACCGAGAGGTATACAGGGGCGAAAGTGATTTTTTTAAAATTAGACATTTAAGATAGCCTAATCGGAAACAAATCGGAAACGTCTGATATAAGTTAAACAAAAATTTTTACAAAAAGATTTGGTCAAAATAAAAAAAGTTCATATCTTTGTAAAACAAATAAGAAATAAGAAATATAAAAATACACATCGCGGGATAGAGCAGTAGGTAGCTCGTCGGGCTCATAACCCGAAGGTCACTGGTTCGAGTCCAGTTCCCGCTACAAAGAGTTCTCAACGGAGAACAACGTTCTTTGACATATTGATCTTTAACAGTCGGTTTCGACTGACTGTGAAAAGAAGGGCGGCTTATAGTCCTTAAAATAAACCGTGAAAGCGGGATAAAGTAAATAGAATAGCTAAATCTGTTTGCGTCTTGAATCTTCGGATTTGAGGTCGAGTAAGCAAGTGGGACACCACAAAACCTTATTAGTCGAGGGTAACACTGTAGATGAAATGGATTTGTGACCAGGCAATTGTAGTTGTTTGGTTGACCTCGGAAGAGGAATAGGATTAACCCATAGGATTGTTGCAAGAAGTAGTGACTCACCGGTTGTTATCATTGCGGAATCCAACTTAATAGGTATCTTAAAGTTGAAAGACAATCATTCGTACAGGTGGTGCTGTTGTTTGACACTTTTCTCTCTACCAGGGGAGTTATGGTGAAGATATCTTGAAGAGTTGTGGTGGAGGCATCACACGGAGTAGTTCAGTATTCTTGAGGTCAAAAGCTTTGAGAGCTGAGAGGTAACCACTACTTCGACACAATCTACAAAGCACTAAATTTCACTATTAATGAAACATTTAAAAAGGAAATCAAAAGTGTTACCTAGTTACTGATGAAAAGTACCTACTTAGTCGTGAGTGTTCACGGCCACTGAAGCTCGAAAGGCTGATGTGATTTCATCGAAAAGCTTATAGAGGGTCGAACCTCGAGTCAGCTCGCAAGGTTGAGTAAGTGGATTAAATGGAGAGTAATTAGTAACTTAAGGAGTGGTTAGTCTAACTAACCGGTACTGACAGAGTACTTCTCAAAAGGAAGTGGATAAGAAGGGAAACCATAATCTAACAAAAGTTCTGTCGTAATAAGGTGTAATCTCAACCTTTTCTGGTCGGTTCATAGGAACCTCTGAGAGCGAGACTCAGACCGACCTCAAAGTTTTCGTAGTGGTTAACTTCCCTTTAATTAGGGAGTCTGTCATAGACAGGATGGGTACTTAACCCCATACTAAATCTTGGCCCGTTCGTCTAGAGGACTCTTAAAAGAGATACAGAAACTTTGTGAACGTAGAGGACGCCTAACTTTTCATTAGGAGACATGGGTTCGAATCCCATACGGGCTACTTATTTCTTTTATTTATAATATCAGATATATTCAAAATTTATGTATAATAAAATATGGTCCTTTAGCTCAGTAGGTTAGAGCAACTGACTCTAAGTGTTATAAGTAAATTAACACAACGTTATAATCAGTAGGTCCACGGTTCGAACCCGTGAAGGACCACAAATCCATCAAAAAATTTGGTGGGTTTTTTTATTTTTATTATATTTGTTATTATGAATATTTTCACAAAAGCTGAACTAACTAGAGTATTATCAATAAAAGTAAAGGAAGATGAGATAAAAAACTTTTGCCTGACCGATACTTATTTACATATTCAAAAATCAAAGAGGACTAGTTTTACTTTTAAATTATCTGATATATCTGATAAGATTTTGATAAAAGTTATTCGTAAAAAAACACCAAATCCTTCTGTTCAAAATATAAAAGATTTTTACAAGTCGGAAATTAGAAATTCAAAAATTTTAGAAATACTATAATGAGTCCAGAAAGAGTACTATATCACATAGATAACCAAGTTTTGGATAAAATTAATTTAGGCCAAAGATGGGATGATATAATTGAATATTTAACTTCAAATGTAAAAAGATATAAAAAGAGAGACGCTTATATTCAGGTAAGTGAAAAATATCTTATAAATAACTGGGAAAGGATAGAGTGGAAAAAAAGAATGACAACAATGCTTGTTATACAATCTATGAGAAGAATTTCAGATATAAAATGGATAAGCGAAAATCATAACAAATTTCCAAGATATAGTTCCCATAAAATGTATAAATTAGTATCATTAAAGGATAAATTAAAGGCTAATATATGTTAGAAAAACTTTGGAAAGACATTGAACTCATTTATGAATCTCAATTTAGATTACTAAAAAAACCAGGATATGTAGATGATATTATAATTATGTCACAAGATAATTATTACTACATACACCAAATTTCTAAAAGAATTGAAATCAAGATAGAAAAGAATTACAACTTAGTTAGAATGTGGGGTGGTGATATACCATATGATATAACAAATTATAAAATTTATGTTAAAAGGGGTGACCAAATATACACCTCTGAAAACTCTATGATTGAATTGACTTATAAAATAATAACACCTCTTCTAAGAGATTCTAAATTAAAACAAATTGGAGTATGAAAACATGGTATATGAAATTCAAATTAGGAGACGTTGTAAAATCAAAATGGAATACCTATGATAAAGATTCTTCTTGTATAGTTGATAGAATATATCAAAGACAAGACAAAATAGATATGGTGAGATTGAAGTTTTATTATAACGGTGAAGAGAAGAGAATTAATGTTCCTGCACATTCTTGTGAAATAGACATATCATACGTCAGAAATGATAAGTTGAATAAACTTTTTGATAGTTAAATTTAATATATACAATCTAAGTAAATAGTAGATAGAAATGAATATTGAAATTGAAAGAAAGTTCCTCCTAAAGGCAATACCAAAAGGGGAACCAGTTGAAACCATTGAGATCTTTCAGTGGTATCTGAAAAATTCAGAGGGAATTTGGGAAAGAGCCAGATCCTGCTATTCTGATGTTAAAGGTTTTTATTTTGTTCACACAATCAAAAAGAATATTGCTCCTGGTATAAATGAAGAAGATGAAAAAATAATCACATCTGAAGAATTTAACCAGTTTGTAGAAAGATGTAAAGTCTCACAATCAAAATATATTTCTAAAGAAAGACTAATCTACCCTGATGGTGATTTAAAATGGGAGGTAGATGTTTTTAATAATGGTCACCATCTTATTGTTGCTGAAATTGAAGTTCCATCTATGGAATATGAAGTTCAAATTCCTAAGTTTATTTCAGATAGACTTCTGATGGAAGTTACTGGAATGAAACAGTTTGGTAACAGAAACCTATCCAATAAATATGTTAGAAAAAGTTAGAAAAGTCAAAGTAATTTTGACTTTGGATGATGTATTTCAAAAAGGTGAAACACTTTTTGAATTTTTGGACTATCCAGACCATTTTTATAAAGAAGATAATATTAAAGATTTTATTAATATTAAAACTATTTGTGAATATGGTCCATTTGAAATGTGGTTTGAAGAGTTAAAACCTGTTGAAAAAGAAAAAACACCTCAGTATAAACTTCTAATTTCTAAGTGATATAATTTTTATGAACGAAAAATTAGAACTTAGAATGTATGGCTTAGTCCCCTACAATATTTCCGCCATCCAACAAGCAATTCAATTTGGACATGCTGTTGTCGAATATGGTCAGATGGTTAAACAACCACAATCTCTTAGTAAGATGGCTATTAATGCTTCTTTTATTTATGATGATTGGGCTGATAATTGGAAGACCTTTATAGTACTTAATGGAGGTACAACTAATCATAGAAACAATGATGATGGTCTTCCATTTGGAACTCTTAATAACCATGTTTTGGCATTGGATGAAAATAGAATTGATTTTGCAACTTTTAATGAACCTGATTTAGGTGATCAATTGACATCGGTTGTTTTTATTGTTGATGAAAGAGTTTTCAATCGTAAAAGATATCCTGATTTTGAAGATTGGGTTATGAATAATTATGGAGAATTGGTGAGAACAGATTACTACACGTCATCTTATATGTTAGCTCAAAAAATTAAAAATTCGGATAGTAAAGCTGATAAAAAAGTTTATGAAGAATGGATAAAATTTGTTGGTGGAAATAAGAATGTCTTTTTAAGAGATTTTTTGAAAAATTTTAAATTAGCATGATAAATAAGTGGTTTAAAATAAATGATGATAACTTTACTGCTAAAGATATATCTATTCAATTTTCTATTGATACTGCTAATAATACTTTTGGATATGCAAAAATAGTTAATAGTGGACACCAAACAATAGATATAACTATATCAGTAGATTATAATCAAAATAATAAAGATTACTTTTTTAATCTTTTTGATAAAAGAAATCAGATGTTATCTGCTTCTGATTATAAGTTTAATATATCATCTGCTGAATTTGTTGCAAATGGCTGTATAATAAGATCGATAACTTCTGATCCAACTACAAACTTAATTTTGATGGATATAAGAAGTGATTATTCAAGTGTCAAACCAATAGATGAGAGAAGAGACGAAATAATAGATGAAATATTAAATGAAACTTCTAAAAAATAAAAACATATAATAAAAAAATATAACTATGATGAATAACAAACAAAATTTAGAGGGTAAAGATTATACATCACCTGATATTAAAATGGCATTAGAAGATGATGAGGATGATGATAGAGGATTTGGTTCAAAAAAATCAGAATCTAAATCCAAAACCCCAGTTTTAGATACATATAGCCGAGATTTAACTAAAATGGCAGAAGAAGGAAGACTTGATCCAATCGTTGGTAGAGAAAAAGAGATTGAAAGAGTTTCACAAATCTTATCACGTAGAAAGAAAAATAATCCTATTCTTATTGGTGATCCTGGTGTTGGTAAATCTTCAATTGCTGAAGGCTTGGCACTTAGAATAGTACAAAGAAAAGTTTCAAGACTACTCTTTAATAAAAGAGTTGTTATGCTTGACTTAGCTTCTATGGTTGCTGGTACTAAATATCGTGGTCAATTCGAAGAGCGTATAAAAGCACTTATGGCTGAATTAGAAAAAGAACCAGATGTTATTCTTTTTATTGATGAGATTCACACAATTATCGGAGCAGGTGGTGCTTCTGGATCACTTGATGCCTCTAATATGTTGAAACCCGCACTTGCTCGTGGTGAAATTCAAATCATTGGTGCTACTACACTCGATGAGTATAGAAAACATATTGAAAAAGACGGAGCTCTTGAAAGACGTTTTCAAAAAGTTCAAGTTGAGCCGGCTACAGTTGAAGAAAGTATGCAAATTCTTAATAATATCAAAGATAGATATGAACAACACCATAATGTTAATTATACAGAAGATGCTATCAAAGCTTGTGTTGATTTGACAAATAGATATCTTACTGATAGACATTTACCAGATAAGGCAATTGATGCACTTGATGAGGTAGGGGCTAGAGTTCATATTTCAAATATTAATGTTCCGAAGGAAATTACAGATATTGAAAAAAAGATTGTGGAAATCAAAGAAAAAAAGAATGATGTAATTCGTTCTCAAAAGTATGAAGAAGCTGCAAAATTAAGAGATGTTGAAAGACAACTTACTACTGATTTAGAAATTGCTAGAAAAAATTGGGAAGACGACCAAAAAAATCACAGACAAACAGTAAGTGAAGAAGATGTGGCTGAGGTAGTATCTATGATGTGTGGAATTCCTCTTCAGAAAGTTTCTCAAAATGAAAACGAGAAACTATCTAAAATGGGTAACGAAATTACTGGTAAAGTAATTGGACAAGACGACGCTGTTAAGAAAGTTGTTAAAGCTATTCAAAGAGGTCGAGTTGGATTGAAAGATCCTAACAAGCCAATCTTCAGTGGAATTTTAATTGGAAACTCCGGTGTTGGTAAAACTGAGTTAGCTAAACAAATTGCTAAATACTTGTTTGACTCAGAAGATTCTCTTATTAGATTAGATATGTCTGAGTATATGGAAAAAATATCTTTGACTAGAATTCAAGGTTCGGCTCCTGGATATGTTGGATATGACGATGCTAACGTTCTTGATAAAATAAGAAGAAAGCCTTATTCAGTAGTTCTTTTTGATGAAATTGAAAAAGCTCATTCTGATATATTCAACCTATTCTTACAAATGTTAGACGATGGTCATATGACTGACTCACATGGTAGAAAAGTAAGTTTCAAAAACTGTGTCATTCTTATGACATCTAATGTTGGAACTAAGATTGTTAAGGATTTTGGATCAGGTGTTGGATTCTCAACTAAAGCTAAAAAGGAAAACTCTGATGAACAAATCAAAGGTATTCTTGAAAAAGAGTTGAAAAAGAAATTTGCACCAGAGTTTATTAATCGTTTAGATGAAATAATTTATTTTAAAGATTTAGGTAAAGATGAGATTCTTAAAATTGTGGATTTAGAATTAAATAAAACAATTTCAAGAGCTACAGAAATCGGTTATACATTACAAGTAACTGATAAAACCAAAGAACATCTGGTTGAAGTAGGATATGATCCTCAATTTGGAGCTAGACCTTTGAAAAGAGCTATTCAAAAATGGATTGATGATTATGTAACTGAATATATCATCGATAATAATCCAAAACAGGGAACTGAAATTACAGTTGATTATGATTCTGATAAAGATGAATCTGTAGTAATTGTACCAAAGAAATCTTCAACTCGAAAAAAGAAAAAATCTGAAGAGTAAAATTGAAAGAGAGAGAGTAACTTCTCTCTTTTTTTTTATATAATATTTTGTGGGAAACTGGAAAAGCGAACAAAATATAAATTATTTTTTAGAGAATAGCTTCAGAGAATTGGCTCAGGATTTCTTAGATAAAGGATATGATTTTTATGTTGATGGATTCACATCTCAACCAATTTTCGGCATCAATGTTATTAAAAAAGATGAAGATATAAATTGGGTTTTAGAAACTGTGAGTTTGCAGTGTCAAATAATTGGATTTGAAAACTATAAAGAAATGATTTCTATTTTAGAAGAAAAAGGTAAAGACAATTATGTTTTTATGTATGCTATAATGCCATTCCAAATGAGAATTGCTACTGTATCTTCAGAATACGATATACCAAACACAAGTAGAAAAGTGAGAATAAGAGAACAAAAAATAAACCAATTATTAAATGATTAATAAAATTTTTCAATTTATAGAAGGCCACTTAAAAATGTTTGGTGATAAATTCGATTTATTACCTGAACATCAAAAAGAACAATTTCTTTTTCGTGTTAGTATATGTAAAGATGATTGTCTTAAAGATAAAGTTTGTAAGTATTGTGGGTGTATGGTTCCTGAAAAACTTTACGTTTGGCAATCTTGTAATAATGGTCAAAGATTTCCTGATATGATGGAAGAAGACGAATGGGAAACTTATAAAGAAGAAAATAATATAAAAATAGAAATTAATTAAATGAATAAAGATTCTAAAATTTTTATTGCAGGTCACAATGGAATGGTTGGCTCTGCTTTAGTAAGAAAACTAAAAGACTTAGGTTATACAAACCTTCTACTTAAAACAAGAAAAGAGTTGGATTTGACTAATCAATTTCAAGTCAATCAATTTTTTCATTTCGAAAAACCAGAATATGTTTTTTTAGCAGCTGCTAGAGTTGGCGGAATAAAAGCAAATGACCAATTTAGAGCTGAGTTTATTTATCAAAATTTGATGATTCAGTCTAATATAATTAAGGCTTCTTATGATAATAAAGTCAAAAAACTATTATTTTTAGGCTCTTCTTGTATTTATCCTAAAATGTGTCCTCAACCAATCAAAGAAGAATACTTATTGACTGGTCCTTTAGAAACATCTAATGATGCCTATGCGGTTGCTAAAATTGCAGGAATCAAAATGTGCCAAGATTTTAATAAACAATTTGGAACTAATTATATTTCTGTTATGCCAACTAATCTTTTTGGCCCGAATGATAATTACGACTTAAATAATTCTCACGTACTTCCTGCTTTAATTAGAAAGTTTCACGAGGCTAAGATAAATTGTAGTGATTTAGTTGAAATCTGGGGAACAGGTTCTCCGATGAGAGAATTTCTTTATGTAGATGATTTGGCAGATGCATGTCACTATTTGATGTTAAATCATAACGGTTCTGACATTGTAAATGTTGGTACTGGAAAAGATATAACTATCAAAGATTTAGCATACACCATAAAAGAAGTAGTTGGATTTGAAGGTGATATCTACTTTAATACTGAAATGCCAGACGGTACCCCAAGAAAGCTTTTAGATGTAACAAAACTAAAAGAAATAGGTTGGGAATATAAAACTTCTTTAAGAGAGGGAATCAAAAAAACTTATTTAGATTATGTCAAATAAAATTGCACTTATATCCGGTATAACCGGGATGGATGGCTCACATTTAGCTGAGTTACTTTTAGAGAAAGAATATGAAGTCCATGGTATTATTAGAAGAACATCTACTTTCAATACTGATAGAATAGACCATATTTTTGATAAATTAAAACTACATTATGGTGATGTTACAGATCCATTAGTTATTTCAAATTTAGTTTCAAAAATTCAACCAGATGAAGTTTACAATTTAGCTGCTCAATCTCATGTTAAAGTGAGCTTTGAGATTCCTTACTATACGGCACAAGTTGATGGACTTGGAACTTTAGCAATACTTGAGGCTGTAAAAAATCATTGTCCTAAAGCTAAAGTTTATCAAGCTTCTACATCTGAACTATATGGTGGAATGGATTATAATATGCCTTCCACTGGATATACCGAAACATCTCAAATGCATCCAAGAAGTCCTTACGGGGTTGCTAAACTATATGGTTTATGGATTACAAAAAATTATAGAGAGTCTTATGGCATGCACATAAGTAATGGAATACTTTTCAATCATGAAGGTGAGCGTAGAGGTGAAACTTTTGTTACTAGAAAAATAACAATGGCTCTTGCTAAAATTAAAAAATCAATCGATAATGGTGATGATTTTCAAACACTAAAATTAGGTAATTTGTATTCTAAAAGAGATTGGGGTTATGCTAAAGATTATGTTGAAGGAATGTGGTTAATGTTACAACAAGAAAATCCTGATGATTATGTATTAGCCACTGGTGAAACACATACTGTTAAAGAATTTGTTGAACTCTCTTGTAAAGAATGTGGATGGAACATAAACTGGGTTGGAGATGGAATTGATGAAAGGGGAATATTAGATAACGGAATTACTATTGTTGAAATAGATGACAGATATTATAGACCAGCAGAAGTTGATACTCTGTTAGGTGATCCTACCAAAGCTAAAGAAGTTTTAGGATGGGAACCAAAAATTAAATTCGAACAATTAGTAAAATTGATGATAACAAGTGATTTAAAAAATATTAATTCAATATGATACATATACTATGGTGTACTTTACGCCCACAACAGTTTAAACAAATGCACTCTGAATGGATATCTAGATCGGATAAACCCGAAGATATACAAACTTATGTTGCTGTAAATTGGCAAGAACATGCAACTGAATTAAAAGAATATCTTTCTAAAAACTATTTGATTACTCTTAACACTAACAAAATTGGAGTTTGTTATCCATCTTATCAACTATCATCAAGCTTAGGTGTCAAAATGGGCAAGTGTGAAGATAGTGACATTGTAATTTTCGCCTCTGATGATTTTATGGCACCTAAAGGATGGGACACATACCTAAAAAATAAACTTGGAGGTAAAGGAGATGTAGGTCTTATGGTAAGAGATGGATATCAACTACCAGACTCTTCTAATATGTTACATGCTGCTATTACAATTCCGATTATGACTTACGGTTGTCTTAAAAAATTGAATATGACAATTTATCACCCAGCTTATAATCATATGTTTTCTGATTGTGAATTATATAACAATTTAAAAGAATTAGACTTACTATATGATGATAGACTAAATGACGAAACAGTCTTTGAACATTTACATTACGCAGCTGGTAAAAGACAAGCAGACGGAGCTGATCAGGCTTATAATTCAAAGTGGCAAGAAGATGATATAACCTGGAATAAAAGAAAAATCATGCCAGTGGAAAAAAGATTAGAAGTAGCTTAATGTATGAAAGTATTCACAACACTAAATCCAAATAGTAATCATGAAGCTCAAACTGAAGCTATGAACTCTTGGATTTCTAAATATCAAGTTTATTCAGTGAATACTACTGATGAGATAGAAAAGTTATCTCAAATTTATCCTGATATAAATTTTATTGAAACTGATATTGTATATGAGTATAATGATAAAAAACTCATCAAGCTAAACTCAATTTTATCCGCAATAGAATCAACTTGTAATAATTGTGATGTTGCTATTATAAATTCCGATATCATCTTAAATAGTAAATTCAAAAAATCAATTTTTGATAAAAAATATAAAGACGGATTGACTATCGTTACGAGATATGAAATAGACAATGAAGAAGTTTATCCATTTACAGCTGGTTATGATCTTTTTATTTTTAATACAAAATTTTTACCAATTTTTAAAAATGATAACTATGTTATAGGAATGCCTTGGTGGGATTTTTGGATTCCACTTATTGCTATAAAATCTGGTATAAAAGTTTATCATATAAAAAATCAATTAATTTTTCACAGAACTCACCAAACAAATTATGATTCAGATATTTGGACTAAGTTTGGTGAATATTTATATAGAGATATTATGGTTGGTCTATTAAAAAATCCTTTAAATATTTCAGTATATGATTTTTGTATTGGTGTAAAAAATTTTATTGAAAAAAAACAAATTAATATAAAATTATGAAAATAGTATTTTTTACAACATCAACATTTTCAGACATACAAGAAGTACAAACCGCTTGTATCAGAAAGTTTTTTCCAGAGTCTCATCACGTTAAGTTTGATGGTAGAAGAGGTTGGTTTATGGTTTGGTATCAATGGTTAGATTTTGCAAAAACCTATGAAGCAGATTGGTATGTACATATCGATGAAGATTGCTTTATCACTTCAAAAGAAGAAATTGAAAATTTAATTCAATATATGACTGATAACGAATATGATATCGCAGGCCCACCAGATGGTCATTTTGAATACAGAAGTGGAAATCATATGGCTTTTAACTCATTTTTTATGATTATGAATAGAAAATGCATTGATAGTTGGAATAATAGAACAATTATTCCACAATTTAAAAGTGAATGGATAGAAGAGTATCCATATGAAAAAAAGAATCACTCTCACTATGAATATAATATGGAATTTGGATCTTCAGGAAAACCACTTGGATCTATTTGGAAACCTGAGACAGAACCCTATTATGATTTTATGTGGGTTTTAAAAGAAGCTGGTCTAAAGTTTCATTATTTAGAACCAGTTTTTGGTGAAGAATTTCAAACAACAAATCTTTTGAATGAAACTATAATACACATGTGGCATCAAAGAGAGAGATGGATAGATAATATTGTTTCTCCTTTACACAAAATGTCGAATAAACAAAGATTTGATGGTGTCATAGAAAAATTAAAACAAATACTGTGACTGATATTTTTGTTTGCTTTCATGACACTATTCCTAATTATTCAGATAAAGTAACTTATTTGAAATTGAATACGCAGTATATCAATAGATATCAATATTCCAACATAATTAATCAACCGAATAATTTACAATGTACTCAACCTTATCTCTCAGAATTTACAGGATTTAAAATGATACAGGATTTAAATTTGACTGACTCTAATTGGATTGCTACTCTTCAATATGATCATATAATATCTGAATCTGACATTGAATTCATTGATAATAATGATTGTATTTTATTGTTTAATCCTTTTGGAACTGGATTAAGTCCTTTAAGAGAACAAGGTTATACAATTGGTAATAAAAACTTTATTGACTTTGTATTAGAAAGATATAATCAATATTTTTCTACTGACTATAAAGATATAGATTTGCAAAATATCCCATTCCCAAGTTGTTCATCTTTAAAAATCTCAAAACAACAATTTGATAAAATAATGAATTTTATTTTTTCTAATGAATTAAATGAAATTTTAAGTTTGGGTTCAAGTTTATATTTTATACACAGATGGCCAGCTCACTTATTTGAAAGAATGTTTGCAATATCCGTTATGATAGAAATATTAGAAGGTTCGGAATATAAAATTTATCAAATAGAACATCATGCTTAATAAACTAATTACTTTTACTTTATGGGGAGATGCCAAAATTTATTGGTATGGAGCAAGTCGAAATATTGAATTAGCAACTAAATATTATCCAGATTGGACACTGAGGTTTTATATAGATTCTAAATCGAATAAGGAATTAATTGAATCTATACAGGGTAATAATGTTGAAGTTATTCTTATGGAGCCAAACAACGATTATGTTTTCAGTAATCAAAATCATCGATTTAATCATTCTGGTCTTTTCTGGAGATTTTTAGCACTAAAAGATCCAAACGTTGATATTGTTCTTTCAAGAGATTGTGATTCTAGATTCTCACAAAGAGAAGTCGATGCTGTTAATGAATGGTTAGATTCGGACAAAGACTTTCATATTATGAGGGACCATCCACATCATCAAGTTCCGATATTAACTGGAATGTGGGGAGCGAGAAATAAAGTTCTAAAAAATATTGGAGATTATTTATCAGATTGGACTCAGTGGCCTCATAAAGGAAGATATCAAGCAGAAGACCAAGATTTTTTAGGTCAAATAATTTATCCTTTAATAAAAGACAAATCTTTAGAGCATTCTGAATTTGGTATAAATTATGGTGGTGAAATAAAATGTTTTCCATCGAGTCGTAATGATTATGAATTTATAGGAGATGTCTTTGATGAAAATGAGAATAGACATCCAGAATACTGGCATTATATAAAAAATAGAAGTTAAAATATGAAAATTGATAAAATTTTATTTGTAAGTGATTCAAATATAAACTATTTAAGTTTTTGGAACTCGGTTTCAAAATACTATAAAACACGTTTTGGTTTAGACTGTAAGTTATTTTTCTTAGGTGAAAAAAATGAAGAAAACGAACAATTTCTTTCGGAAGAGTGGGGAGAAGTTGAGGTAGTTAAGCCTATTGAAAATGTTCCTATTATAATACAGTCACTGTGGGCTAAATTTTGGTTTACTCAAACTGAATTAGAAACGAATTGGTTAATTGGAGATATTGATCTTTATTTACTTAATAAGGATTATTTAGATTTTTGTATGTCTCAAATTCCAGATGGAAACTACGGACATATTAATGCAAATGGTTATAAAGATGGCAATTGGTGGGAAAGACCACTTACTGGAATTCCTGGTTATTTTCACTGTGGTCCTGGTAAGAAGTTTAAAGAGTATCTTGAGTTATCAGATTCTTTTGAAGAGGACTGTCTTTATATTTATAATTCTAAAAAATATGGTATTCTATATAACGGACTTATAAGAAGTGAAGAACAAGCTCCACAAAGAGTCAAAGATAAAAAAGATTATGGATTTATTTGTTGTGAGGAAAATCTTACAACCGAAAGATTGGCTAAGTATAAAGATGAAATTACATCAATAACATATCCAACTAATTTGGTTAGAGTTGAAACTCCATATGCTTTGCATGGATTAGCAACACCAGATGACTTTGATTTTAGTCAAATGTTTAATCCTGATTATAAATCACACTATATTGATTTTCATGCACCAAGACCTTATACAGTTTTTGGAGAAAGGATTGAAAAATTATTAAGTCATTATGAATAGTATTTCTCAGTGGTGTGGAAGATTTGGAAATAATATTCAACAAATTTCAAACGCTATTTATTATTGCAAAGAAAAAGGTTTGAATTTTAACTCTCCTGATAATGAGTTGGTTAATTCATTTGGTCAAATATTTGGTGATAATAATTGTCACTCAGCACTTTATTTCTTTCATATACCAAGTAAATTAGGACACGGAAGACCAGATTTTGAAATCAACAATTTAGAAAGTTTGTTTAGTGAAAGAAGAGAAATTTGTCAAAAATATATTTATCCAAATCTGAAAATAAATTTTGAAAACATAATAGAATTACCAGAAGATACTGTAGTAATGCATATAAGAAGTGGTGATATTTTTAGTAGAAGAAATTATTACTGTCCTGTAGTTTCAAACTATTTACAAAATCCTCTTTCCTACTATACTAAAATTGCTGAAAAATATAACCGTATAATTGTATTAACTGAAGATTATAATAATCCAGTAATATCGGAATTAGAAAAAAATGAAAAGATAGAAATTAAAATATTAGATATAACTCAAACTATAGAGATTATGCTAAGTGCAAAAAATATTGTCACATCAGGTGTCTCAAGTTTTGCAATAGCTTGTGTTTTATTATCTAAAAATATAAAAAAAATGTATTGTTCTAATTTAGTTGTTGAAGAAATTTTAAATCAAAGAGATTTACAAGACACTAAAGTTGAAATCGAAGTTATTGGTATTGATACAGAGAGATATATTAGATGGAACGAATGGTTAAATACAGATGAACAAAGAAAATTAATGTTAGAATATGTTTTATAGTCAGTCAGGAGAAGATAAAGTACTTTATGATAAGTACTTAAATTATGAGAATGGATTTTTTATAGAATTAGGAGCTATGGATGGTTTGATGTACTCAAATAGCTTGTTCTTTGAAAAGAATCTAAATTGGAAAGGCGTGTTAATCGAGCCAACAAATCAATATGATAGACTTATAATTAATAGACCAAATTGTTACAATTTCAATTTTGCTATAACAAAAGAAGAAGGCGTTGTCAATTTTTTAGGAAATGGAGCTGTAGGCGGAGTTGTTGAAACAATGCCAGAAGGACATAGAGTGGGGAATCGAATTGGTAATAATGTTTATCAAGTTAAGTCTTCTCCTATTTCAAATTTATTGAAAGAGTTGAATATTGAAAGAGTTGATTTATTCTCAATAGATGTTGAGGGTGGTGAATTACAAGTTCTTGAAACATTTGATTGGAATATTCCAGTATATATTGTTTTGATTGAAATGTCAAGATATGTTCCTGAAAAAGATGAGATGTGTAGAGATTTTTTAAGAGAAAAAGGATTTGAGTTAGATACATCATCAGTCATAAACTATGGATGTGAAGAAATATGGATAAATAAAAATAATGTAAGAAAATGAAAATACTCATATCAGACATATACTTAAAAGGAAAGGATAACTGTGACTGGAAAGATGGATACGAATTATATTACGCATTTAAAAGTTTAGGCTATGAGTGTGATATTGCTGGTAAAAATGGAGATATACCAGAAGCCGAAATTCCAAACATAGCTAATAATTATGATTTAGTAATTATTACTGAAAACTATCATCAATATAGCCAATGGGAATGGTGGAACTGGAAAGAAGTAAAAACTCCAAAGTTATTTTGGGCTATTGATACTCATTTAATAGATTTTACTGATTTCATTAACTATCACAATATAGACTATGTTGCATTCAACAACAAAAGAGATATTGATAAAATGATAACATCTGCAAAGAAATTTTGGCTTCCTTATGGGATTTCAAAAAAACACTATGGTGTTGATTATGAAACTGAAAAAGTTCATGATATTACATTTATTGGAGGATTAAATCCTGATAGACAAAGTTATATTTCAAAATATAATATGGAACACTTTCAACTTTATGGTCCTAACTATGTTAGGGAAATGCAAAAGTCTAAAATTTGTTTTAATAAATCTATGTCTCATGATTTAAATGCTAAAAATATGGAAATAATTGGATCAGGAACTTTTATGTTATCAAATATGAATCAAGATTTTTTAGATTTCATGGATAATAATGAAGATATAAAAGAAATGCTCTATCTAAATGATATTGACTTAGATATTAAAATAAAATATTACTTAGATAACGAAGAGAAAAGAGAAGAAATAGCAAAAAGAGCTCGTAAATATATTTTTGAAAACCACTCTTATGAGAAAAGAATGGAATACTTAATAACAAATTTATAAAATAACTATGAATAGAATTATATACTTACTTAAAAACGACAAAAAAGAAATTGGTATGTTGTTTCAAAGTTTAAAACTTTTGAAACAGAATTTTTTACCAAATAATAATTATCCTATTGTAATTATCCACGATGAAGAGATTGAAGATGAGATTTTTACTCAATTAAAATCTTATTCAGATGTAGATTTTGAAACTATCTTAATAAGTTTTGATAGTGATGATTATAAAAGTAAAACAATAGGAGTTCCTGAATATGTTATGGTTCCGGGTATAGATAGAGGATTTGGAATCGGATATAGACATATGTGTAGATTTTACTCATATGGATTGTATCAGATACCTCAATTGCAAGATACTAACTATTATTTGAGATTAGATTGTGACTCTTATTTTGTAAGTCCGGTTACATATGATATTTTTAAACATATGGAAGAAGGACGGTTTGTATATGGATACAATCAAATTACTACAGATAATCCATTGGTTTCAAAGAACCTTTGGGAAGTTAGTAAGGAATATTCCAAAACGACAACTGTTTTAAAAACTCCTATAGATGAAGTTACACAATATAATGTTTATTATACAAACTTTGAGATAGCAAAATTTGACTGGTTTTCTAATTCAGGATATAAAGATTACTTTGAGTTTTTAGATGAACAAAATGGAATATATGAATATAGATGGGGTGACCATTGTATAAAGTATTTGGGAGTTGAAATGTTTTTAGAAGACTCTAAAAAGTCACATATTAATTTACCATATAGACACGGAAATATTTTTGAAATAAATGATTTTGAACAATTTATTAATAGGTAATACTTCACAACTATCCTACTTTTTTCCTGAAGAGAACTTTATTAAAGTTTCTTCAAGAAATTTAGATTTAGAAAATTTTTCTACTAAAAAGTGGAATAGAATTTTTATATGCTTTGGTGAATCAAGAAAGTTCATAAGTGATATTAATCTACATGATGATATCAATTTTTATTTAACGATAAAAGTAATAGATGCATTAAAAGAATGTTGTCAGTCTATTGTAGTCTATTCAAGTTGTGAATTGTGGAATAAATATGAAGGTCAAATTTCCTTAGATTTAGATTTTAATTTTTATTCAAGTCCTTATACACAATCTAAATATAAACTATCTAAATATATTTTATCAAATCAAAATAAATACTCAAATGTTTTTATACTTTATCCATTTAACTTTAACTCAGTTTATAGAAGCCAAAACTTTCTTTTTGGAAAAATATTTGATTCTATAATAAATAAAAAAGTAGTTGAAATAGGTGATACTTATTTTTACAGAGATATTGTTCATCCAAAGTATATAGTTGATGAATCAATCACCGTTAATTCACATAAATTAATCGGTTCTGGTCGTAAAGTTTATGTAAATGATTTTATAAGAGATTTATATAAACACTTTGATTTGAAATATGAAGATTATGTAGTGGAGGATTGTGATAAATTTAATGAGTATTCAAAGAAAAATGAATACTATTTAAAATCCAATATTTGCACTTATACTTATAAACAATTACTTGAAGATACAATACAAGATATTAAATCAAATATGAAATAAATGAATATAAAATTATATGATGAGAATTTATTAAATTCTCAAAACTCTTATACTAAAGATAAATTAAATCTACTTAAATATAAATTTAAAGGTTTTGAAAATATAATACAAAACTACTCAGCATCTCATCAAGATTTATTTGTACTTAGTATGTTAGATGGAAAACATAATGGACAATATGTTGATATTGGTGGAGGTGATCCGTATATAAACTCCAATAGCTACTTATTGGAAAAATATTATGGTTGGAAAGGAGTTTCATTTGACCTAAAATCTGAATTAATAAATTCGTGGAAAGAAGATAGAGAAAATCCTTATTTAGTTGAAAATGCAATAACATTCAACTATTCAGATTATTTTAAAAATAATAACTTTCCTAAACAAATAGACTACTTATCTTTAGATATCGAGCCTGCTTATAATACACTGAACTGTCTCCGTAATTTACCACTTAATGATTATAGATTTAGTGTTATTACATACGAGACAGACTACTATGCAACTAGGCTTAATAACTCAGAGTCTTTAGCAAATGAAATAAGAGAAGAATCTAGAAGAATTTTACTTTCACATGGTTATATTTTAATCAGTGGTAATGTTTCAGCTATATCAACAGAGTGTCCTTATGAAGATTGGTACGTCGATCCTAATGTAATTGATAAATCAATCTATGAAATCTTTCTACAAACAAACGATGATAGTAAATTTTATGAAGATATCGTTTTAAAAAATAATAAAAAAAATGACTAAAGTATTACTTATACATTCAGGTAACGAATTTCCACCACATATAAACGATTGTATATCACAATTAATTAAATTTAATTTTGAAATTCATTTGGTTCTAAGTGAATCATTACATTCTTTTGTAGAGCAACCTGAAAACATTATACTTTCATCAATTGAAGAAAACACCGATTATAGATATGAAAGCTTTACTGTTAATCATGATATATCCTTTAGAGATTCTTTTTGGTTAAGAGTTTCAAATAGATTTTTTATTATTGACAATTATGCAAAAAAAAATAATATAGAAAATTTTATCTATATCGAAAATGATGTATTATTATACAACAACTTTGAAAAAAATATAGAAATACTTAAAAAGACTAATTGTGAAATTTGCGTATCAGTGGATTCTGAAAGAAGAGCTGTTCCTTGTTTGATATATTTTAGAGATTCTGAGGCTACATCAAACTTATCAAATCATTATTACAATAATAGAAATTGGAATGATATGGAGAATCTTTTCATTTATTTCAATAATAACAGAGATAAAGTAATAAATTTTCCAATACTTCCGAATAACTCGGGATTAGAACTCTGTAGTCAAACCGGAATCAGAGACACCGGAAACATTAATTACTCTTTTATGTTTGAAGAGTTTAGTTGTATATTTGATCCACAAGCAATTGGTCAGTATATTGGTGGATTAGACCAAAGAATACATCATCGCGATACGATAGGATTTGTAAATGAAACTACAATTTTTGATGTTTCAAAATTAGATTTTATATGGATAGATTCTTTACCTTATATCAATTTTAATGATAGAAAAATTCCAATACATAATATACATGTTCATAGTAAGGATTTACAAAAATTAATGAATATGTGATGGTAATTGACTGGATACAAGGTGATAAATTTGCATCATTAGCAAATGATAATATAGTTTTTTGTAGAACACATGATGTGAATAATTTTTTTAGAAATTGTCAAAAAGAAAAACCTTTCATATTGGTAACTCACAACAGTGATGGTTATATTACTGATAATCCAAGATATGTAAATACATTAGAGCCTCATCATCATGCTGATGTAAGATTTATGCCTGATAATTTACATAAGTGGTTTGGTTGTATGGTTGAGTATAGTAGTGATAAAGTTATTTCTATTCCAATAGGAGTTGAGAATAATCAACACTTTGGTAACAAAGGTGAAATAATAAAATTAATAAATCAGCAAAATATTCAAAAAAGAGAAGACAAATTAGTTTATGTAAATTTCAAAATTTCCAATAATTATACAGAAAGAATTGCCTGTTATAATTCTCTTAAAGACAAAGATTTTTGTACATTCGCTGATAAAATGTTCACTGATGAGCAATTAAATCCACCAACAGAACCTTTTCCACACATCTATAAAGAATCTTATGAACTTTTTGCTAATGAAATCAAGACTCATAAATTTGTTGTTTGTCCAGTAGGAAATGGACTTGAATCTCATCGACTCTGGGAAACACTATATTTAGGTTCTATTCCAATAACCAGACGAAATGTAAATTATGCTTTTTATGAAGACAAGATACCTATTTTAATGATAGATGAATGGTCTGAAATAACAAAGGAATTACTTGAGGAAAAGTATATTGAAATAAATAATAAATTGAAAGAAGGTAAATATAATCTAGAAATGCTTGAATTTTCTTATTGGTCTAATCTAATTTCAAAAGAATACAATAAATTAAAAGAAAAATGAAAAATTATATTCAAATAGGTACAAATAAAGGCAATGATGATTTTATGTCAATCATGAAAAATCTTGATGAAAAATCAAGAATAATTCTTATTGAGCCTCAACCTGAATTAATTGAATTAATAGAAACTTCTTATTGTGAATTAAAAGAAATACATGACATAACTATTTTGAATGTTGGTATAGTAGTCGATAAAAAAATCAATACTTTGTATAAATACAAAAATGATACTGATTCTGCGCTTACTTCAATTATAGATAGAAAAAGTGTTGATTTAGAATCAGAGGAGATTAAATTTAAACCTCTCACCTTTCAAGAACTTTGTGATAATTTTTGTATTTATGATATAGACTTACTATTCATAGATACAGAGGGATATGACTATGAAATAATAAACTCTATAGATTTTAGTAAAGTTAATATTGCGGAGATTATTTGCGAAAAATGGCCCTTTGATATTGATTCATCTGATGATATAAAAACAGGACCGTCATATTTCAACAATGTTCTGTTAAAAAAGTTATCAAATTATGAATTGAAAGAATTTGATGAAAAAAATCACAAGTTTTTAAAGAAAAAAAATCAAATCTAAAAAATGATAACTGTTGAATTATTGGGTCGGCTTGGAAATCAGATGTTTCAGTATGCTGTTTGTAGAACAATAGCTGAAAAAAACGGGTATAGTTTTCATATACCATATGATTTATCAATTAACGATGGTCATAACATATCAAACTATTTTAGTGTCGATATGGGTAGCTCGGATGGAGAAATAATTTATAAATTTTCAGAAGATGCGAGGATACAAAAATTTAATCCAGAAATATTTAATATTCCTGATGGAACTTTAATTTGGGGATTCTATCAAACAGATAAGTATTTCAAAGAAAATGAAAGTAATGTAAAAAGTTGGTTTAAAGTCGATTTAGATGAAAAAACAGAAAGTATTCTTAATTTGTATAATAAAGAGGATTATTGCTTTATACATTTTAGAGGAACAGATTATAAGCAGTTTGATTCAGGATCTAGATTTTTACCTAAGAAGTATTTTGAAGACGCTAAAAATTTAGTTAAGAAAAAAAAATCAGATATAAAATTTATTGTTATTACTGATGACATAGAAGAGGCTAAAAATTATTTTCCAGAAGATAAGTCAATATCTAATGAAATGATGGTGGATTTCAAATTACTTTATTATTCTAAATATTGTATTATACCAAATTCTACATTTTCTTGGTGGGCTGCTTGGTTAAGTGATAAAATCATAACAGTAGCTCCTAATAATTGGTTAAACTACCAAATGCCACATCTAGGATTTTATCCTGTGGATATTAAAGTTGAAAAATTTAATTATGTCTAATGTATATAAGCTTTGATTATCTTTGTAAAAATTACGGAACTCCTAAGGGAGTAATTCACATAGGCGCTCACTTATTAGAAGAAAGAGATGCTTACCTAAGAAATGGAATAAAAAAAATATTATGGGTCGAAGGTAATCCATCTATATTTAATCAAATTAGTAGTATAAATGATAATAACAATATCGAATACGAAAAGGTAGTCAATCATATCATATCCGATGTCGATGATGTTGAGTATGATTTCAAAATTACAAACAATGGCCAATCTTCTTCTATATTAGATTTAGACAGACATAAAATTTTTCACCCGGAAGTTTCTGTTGTTAGTTCGATAAAATTAAAATCAAAAAGAATGGATACTCTTATTGAAGAAATCTCATTAAACATTGATAATTTTAATTTTATCAATCTTGATATTCAGGGTGTTGAGTTACTGGCTCTAAAAGGATTTGGTGATTTGCTAAATAAAATAGACTTTGTTTATACTGAAGTAAATGTAGGATATGTCTATAAAGACTGTGCTTTAATCACAGAAATAGATGAGTATCTAAGCAGTTTTGGATTCTCAAGAACAGAGACTCATCTCACAGAAATGGAATGGGGTGATGCTTTTTATGTAAAAAAATACAATAAATAAAACTTTAATAAACTACTATATTATAAAAAATAAAATAAATTATGCCACCATTAGAAAAAAATTTGATTGATAATTGTTTATCAAAAATATCTAAATCATATACGGATTTTCCTGTTTTTATTGAAACTGGAACTTTTATGGGAGAAACTACTCAATTAGCATTGGGTTTATTTGAAAAAACTTACACAATCGAACTTGAACCTAAATTATATGATAGAGCAGTATCGATATTTTCAAATACTTCTAAAGTAGATGTAATGTTTGGTGATACTATTAAAGTACTCCCAGAAATTTTGAAAGAAGAAAAAAGGAATATCATTTTTTGGCTTGATGGTCATAATTCAGGACCAGGAACCGCTGTTGGTGAAATCGACTTTCCTGCTTTACAAGAATGTGAAATTATAGATAATCAATTTAAAGGAGACTCAGGATTAGTTTTAATTGACGATGTTAGATTGTTTGGAGTCGGTCACTCTCCTCAGATAGATGACTCACTATTGACAATAACAATTGATAAAATCATAAATTCATTTAAAAATAAAAAAGTAGTTAATTATTGGATTTTACCAAGTTGTTTAGATCCTAATGATAGATTAGTTATTTATATCAATTAATATGAAATATGATTTTTTAATAGTTGGATCTGGATTCTTTGGCTCTATTTGTGCTCATGAATTGACAAAGAGAAATTTTAATTGCTTAGTAATTGAAAAGAGAAACCATATTGGTGGAAATTGTTATACTGAAAATAGAGATGGAATCAATATACACACGTATGGTCCTCATATCTTTCATACTTCAAATGGAACTGTTTGGAGCTGGATAAATCAATTTGTAAAGTTCAATAATTTTACACTAAGACCAGTTGCTAATTATAAAGATGAAATTTACTCTTTACCTTTTAATATGTGGACGTTTTCTAAGTTGTGGAATATAACTCACCCAGAACAAGCAAAAAAAATTATTGAAGAGCAATCTGCTGAAATTAATGAACCACAAAATTTAGAAGAACAAGCAATTAAACTAGTTGGTAAAGATGTCTATTATAAATTAATAAAAGGATACACAGAAAAACAATGGAGAAAGTCCGCAACTGAACTTCCTAAGGAGATTATAAAAAGACTACCTGTAAGATTTACTTATGATAATAACTATTTTAATGATAAGTATCAGGGAATTCCAATTGGTGGATATACTCAGATATTTGAAAAACTACTAGAAGGAGTAGAAGTAAAATTAGAAGTTGATTATTTAAAAGACAAAGATTATTGGAATTCAATTGCTAATAAAGTTATTTATACAGGACCAATAGATGCTTACTTTGATTATCAATTTGGTGAATTAGAGTATAAAACAACTGAGTTTGAACACAAAAAGATTGATACTTCAAATTATCAAGGTATAGCTATGATGAACTATACAGATATCGATGTTCCTTTTACTCGATGTATAGAACATAAACATTTTGAGGATATTATAACTGATTGTACTTGGATATCTTATGAATATCCGGTTGAATATAATAAATCAAAAGAACCTTATTATCCAGTGAATGATAATGTAAATAACTCTAAATATAATCAATATAAAAAACTTTCCGAATCTTCAGAAAATGTTTATTTTGGTGGAAGACTCGCAGAGTATAAGTATTATGATATGCACCAGGTAATTGAGAGTGCTTTAAATTTTGTATCTGTTATATCCTCTGAATAATAGTAGGAACTTCACTTAATTCAAGTACCTTACTTTGATTTAATAAGAACTCTATATCATAGAAATTGAAATGAAAGTTTAAAGTAAAATCTTTTGAAGAAACTTTTTGTTGTGAGTAATTAAAGGTGTTTTCACTAAGACCTTTAAGAATAATTTCGTAAAATCTTATAACATATATTGCATCACGGTGAATATCAACACAAGTAATAGTAAAAGGACTAATAAATGCATTTTCTGTATCTAAATAATGTTTTGTTATAATATCAAACATTAACCAATAATTCAAATCAGAATCTACACTTCGAAGAGTTACCGTTAAGTCGTGTGTTGTTGTGATATCTTGAACGTTTTTAGCGGGCTTGAATTGTCTTTCTTTACCTCTCATTGTAATTTGTTTTGGCATTTCAAATCCAATTCCAGGAAAATTAACACTTTTAATAGTAGAGTTAATATAGTCAATTACATTCTCATATTGAATCCAATTTTTTTCTAAAATAGGAGAATATGTATCAATAATTTCTGTAGGTAAGAAATCTGATGGTAGATTAAATATAAACTGGCTATTCTGACTACTTAACCTCATTTCTTAAATTTATTTTTTGACTTATCAAGCACTTCTTTAGCTTTAAGTTCTTGAGATTTTAATAAGTCTTTTGGTTTAGGATTAATTCCTTGTTTAATCAAGTCCTGTTTGTTAGTTGGTTTTGGAGTTGGTGCAACTTCTTGAGATATATTTGAATTATTTTGTGGTAGATTTGTTTGAGCAGCCTGAGCTAAAGCTTGTGAAACAGCAGCTGATGTTAAGTTACTCAAAAGAGATGGATCTAATTTTATCTCTTTAGCTAAATCTTCTTTAGAAGATTCTTTGATTGAGTCTTTAATACTTTGAGCATTAAGTTCTGCTAAATTCTTAGGACTATCATGTAATTTAAATAGACCTGAGTAAATTAGCGAGGAGTTTGCCCCAGTAGAACCAACTATATAAAATATGTTTGAATTTGAATTAAATATCTTTTTGATATCACCCATTCTATTTTCTGGTATTCTAAATACAACTTGTCCATTTTTTAAATTGACCTCATTAGATTGTGTGTATAGTGGAAAAGATGCTTCTAAGACATCATTTTTTATAACAAATTTTAACTCGGTAAATCCAGTCAAATCGTAAAATTCTGGACTTTCATTTGTTCCTTTTGCTATACTAAACTTTAATACATTATCAAATGGGTATAGGGTAATTGTCATTTTTGAATTGCCAAAATATTTGTTATTTCCAAAGTTTGCATTTTCACTTTTAGTAATAATATTAAACCTATCATATAATACAGGATAGGGAACATTGACCGTTTGAATTGAAACTTGTGGATTTGCTGGTTGAGTAGATGCAGAGCTCATTGATGATATATTTGATGGTGCATTTGAAACTAAACCATTATTAAGTGGATTGATATTATTATTTGAAATATTCACATCGTTTGTTAAAATCGAATTAGCCGAAGCCGGAGCAATTTGTCTTGGGGGAAGAGAAAGTCTATTTTTTCTAACTTTTATCATTCCCATTGAATTAGCCAAACCAACAAGTGATGGATCGATTGAATTCTTAATATTATAAATTTTTGGTTTAGATGCCTTTTGTAAATTTATTTTTATCAACTTTAATGAATATCTAGCAACCTCATCTTGTAACATACCGTAAGAACCTCTTCTTACTACATAAGTCTCATCAACAGCATCTATTAATCTCATTTCAACATCTATAATTGCGGTTGTCGTTGAGAATTTAATTATTGGTCTATATTCTATTGTTTCGTTGAAGTTATCTGTCACTATAGTTGTCAATGTTTTACCTCTTACGTTCTGTTCAAAAGTAGTAATTTGATATTCAACATAGTATCTATGACCTGCATAAACAGAGTCATCAATAAACTGTTTAAATCCACCAATTGTTCCGTTATATGTAGCGTAAATCTCAAAAAAATCACCATTGTTAGAGTGCTTAATCATAAGTCCTAAATCTTCTAGTTCTGGTGTTTGTGGAACTGTTGTTGAGATTTTAGGAGCTAAAATATAAGTTGAAATACCATTTACTGTTTGTATATTATTAATAAAATTAAAATCAATAAATACTGGAGAAGTTAAGCTAAAACCGGCATTGTTAGTTAGATTAGCATTTATACTATTTTCTTTTGGTCTATTATTTTGCCTTTGAAGAGCAATTGCCCCGAGTGCCGGAATATCAATTGTAATATTTTTACCCCAAAGTTTTTCTTGAAACAATAAAGGAGGAGATGAATAATTTAGTAAATAAGACTGACTCACATCACTCATATCAAAATAAAAATTACTCAAATCAAAAGATTGTTGTAATACTGTGTCAAATCCATAAACTCTTATATAAAACCCAAGATATTCTCCAAAAGTCCAATTGACTGGTAAGTGTATTCTAATTGTATCGTGTTTTATTGGAGCGGGTGCTGAATAATTTCTTAATTGTAAAAATGTATAGTATGATGGATCAATTTTACCATATCTATTAGAAATATTATCTAATCTAAAAAGAGAATTTCCTCTAGTGTTGTTAGTACCTGATGTAGAAGTAGCTAAATATGAGAATCTTTTTTCTTTAGAATTGACTAGTACTTCGTAAGCTTCTGATAAGTTATTCTCTGAATCATAAACATATTCTAGTAATATGTTTTTATCTAGTTTTACAAATTTAGAGATTTTCGACATTGATATATTTCAACTATTTTAAAGTATATATAAAAAAAATAACCTTTCATTACGAAAGGTTTTCTTTAATCAATCTTTGTCTGACATATTCTATTATATCATTTTCCGGAGTATCTGAATGTTTCAATTTGATGTTTCTCCAGAGCTCGGCTTCTTCTTGTCCTAGTTTTTCAATTTTTTCATTTAGAGGTTTTAAAGACTCTTCAAGTTTTTTTCCTTCTAATTCAGTACCATCTAAGACTTTAGTTATTTGTTTTAAAACTTCTTCAGAAGTTATGTCGGTTCGATTTTTCAAATTATTTTGAATTGTTGTGAGTTCATTTTGTAACTCTTCTAGTTTTGTCACCACATCACTAGCTTTTTTTCTATAAAAATTCATGCTATTGTTTAAACCAAGATATTCTCTTCTTATTTTTATAGCGGACTGAACTAAATTCTCATCTATCATTTTTCGTCTGATTCTTTTTTAGCTCTGGGTTTTCTAGTAGTTGTTTTTTTAGGAAGGTCTTTTGATAAAACCGGTTCTTTCTCAAAAGAAAGTGGTTCATTTTTTTCAACTTGAGTAACCGAATCGGTAATTTGATCATTTACTGTTTGAATATTTTTAGAATCTTTCTTTGTCTCTTTCTTCTCCTTATTTGTTGTATTGAAATTTGAGGATAGTGTGGTAGGGGCGCCATAAACAAGTTGTTTAATTTTACTTTTGATAGTTTCTCTTATAGTTGATGGATCTTGTAGAATTTTATTTGTAAATTCATCTGCTAAGAAATCAATCATTGAAATCTCATAAGAGTCTTCCATCATTTCAATAAAGTCTAATCTTGGAATTTTATCTGAAATTTCAACATTTATTTTAAATTCTACATTTCTTTTAGTTCGTTTAAACATTGTTAAAATAGGATCTTCTACAGAAGTTACCTGTTGAACTGGATTATAATTTTGTTCAGGAATATCTCTATTTATTTCAATTCTTTGAACTGGTTCATTAACTACTGGTCTGGCTATTGTCGGTAACTCATTTTCAGCATCCTCTCCTAACAATTTAGCAAATGCTTCGTTTTGTCTTGAGGTAGCCTCTATTGGATTTGGATTTACTCCATATTTTCTAGCAAGTTCTGCTTTTTCATCTTCTTCTGTAGTCATAATAATTGCGCTTTCATTTGAAACCGGACCAAAGCTATCATAAGTGGTTGATGGATTTACTTTTATATTTCCATCATCATCGTCATTTATATGATTCGTTGGTATAGTTTTTATTTTTTCAAAAAGAGAATTGTAAGCTCCTTGATTATTGAAAAATTGATTTGGATCTATTTGTTCAGTATATTGATTCGAATCCATAAGTGTTCTAACATCTATTTTTTGTTTATTTTCAAGTATTGCAATGTTTTCAAAAGAATCAATAACTTTGATTGTTTCACCAGTCTTATTATTTTTAAATGTTTTATTGGCTATACTCATAATAATATATTACATTTTTATCTTTATTTATATAAAAAAATTATTTTTAGTTTATATAAAACAAAAAAATCCCACAAAAAAATTGTGGGATTATAAAATTTTATTTGTTATTAGAGGTCACTAAAAAAGTCATCCTCGTCTTCTTCAACAGATGCTGATGAAGTAGATGCTGAGAAGTTATCTTCAAAGTCGAAATCATCAGAAGATGGTTTTGACTCAGTCTTAGCGTTTGAGTAAGAAGAAGAAGCTTTACCTGTTAAGAAATTAGTAATTTCTGTAATTTTAGATTGTTGTTCTTCGGTCAATTTCTTAGGAGAGTACTCTTCTAAGTCATGATCTCTTTCTAATAAAAATTCTCTGATTTTACCTTGAACAGATGCTTCAATTTTACCCTCATTAAGTGGTGCGTTTTTGAAAGCTCCTTTATCTTTAAAGTAAATAGGAAGAGAAGTTGTTTCTGGTTTAAACATACTCATTTTGTAATCAGGGTAAGTTTCATCACCAGTTTGGATTTCTTTAACTACTAATACAAAATCTTTACCAGCAGCCAAGTCAAAAACATTACAAGGAACTCCGGAGATTTCTCCGTTTTTCTCAGCCATGATTTTATCTTTGATTGTTTTACCATATTGGAAAATCATAATTTTACCAACGTTTTCTGGTTGTTGCTCATCTTCAAGAACTAAAACATAAGAGTAGTACTTCTTAGAATACTTCAATTGTTTTGATTTCTCAATAAGAATTGCATTTTTAGAATTTTGCATTGTGTAGTAAAGATCAGTCAAAGCGCATTTCTCATCGAAATTCTTTGGACTATCAAACCATCCACTCAACTCTCTAGGTTGTTTAATATCAACATAGTGAGTGATTTTCTCAATTGCTGATTGACCAACTTTACCATCTTTGGTCAAATTAGGAAGAAATCTCACTACAGATCTCCATCCTCTTTTTTTGTCCTTACATTTTGCAAGGTCAACACGGTAAATACCGTCGTTGTTTGTTGTTGTTTTTTGCTCATTTAAGAAGTCCATTTTGCTGTCTAAGCCTCCATTAAATAAATCATCAAAATCTGCCATAATTGCCTTTTATTTTTTTTTATTTCAGTCTATAAAACTGATAGTATTTATATTAAAATTTATTTGGAAAGTTTATAAATTTTTACTATAGTTCCAAACTTATTTTAACATAATATTATATGAAATGATTTGTTACTTGTTTATCCAGATTATGTTCATTGAATATATTAATAAGACTTTTATATTCTTCATCTGAACAATTTACTAAATATAAGTTTGAGTGTATAAAAGTTATCACATCACCGTTATTTTCATCTACATAATCTTCTTTCCAGAAGCCATAAAGTGGTCTAAAATCAGTTGATTCATAAACCATTTTCAGTCTTTCTATTACCTCATCTAAATGTTCGGGTAGAAATATATCAAATGTCATATAAATAAAAGGATAAGCTTTTACTACTCCTCTTTCAATATTTTCTACAAGTAATTCCTCAAAAGTTTTACCAGTAACTCCAGACTTTTCAAGGTTAGTCCTTTTTTCTTCTACATCATCTAAATGTAACCACTCAACATTTCTTCTAAGAATTCCTTTATTTAGGTTTTTGACTGGATCCATAAAAAAATCAGACCATTTATCTCCAAATAAATCATAAGGTTTTTCTTCATACCAATTTCTTTCTTTCCACGACATCTCGTGATAAAGGTCAGATTGAATAGTTCTATCCCATTTTTGTGGAAAGAAAAGATATCCACCGTCAATAAATTTACTCAAAGCTTCAGCACTATTATTATAGTTAAATTTAGTTATCCCATCATCTTCTAACTCTATGAAGAAATCATGTAACTCTGTATATGTTGGAAAGTGTATTTTACCAACAGACTCAAATAATTTATATGATTTTATATACTTCATTACATTTTCAATAATATTTTTAAAGTATAATCATATATCGGTCTTGAAGTGTCAAAATATCTTTCATCCCTTGAAAAGGGCCAAAGAACTTCTTCATAGTCTAATTCTGCTGTAATCAAGTCAATTCTATCATCTAATTCTTTTTCTAAGTCTAATAAACTCATTTGACCTGTTCTGTGAGAATCTACCGATGACCAACCACCAA
>Ga0315903_10000723_pt1 | contig 49365 bp, 38 predicted proteins | sample LakEriMetagenome_7_FD_203524 | JGI IMG/M metagenome (GOLD analysis project Ga0315903, IMG submission 203524) | Freshwater fungal communities from buoy surface, Lake Erie, Ohio, United States - Buoy 2 MA119 | ecosystem: Environmental > Aquatic > Freshwater > Lake | place: USA: Lake Erie, Ohio... | reverse complement strand
GCGCCATTCTGTAGCATCCATTGTAAGCTGAGAAAAACAAGATGTGCCAATTTTTCGTTCTACCGCAGGTCCAACTACAAAAGGACCTATGCCCACTGCGAGTTCACTCAACTTCACCGCTGCATAATTAGTTGCAAAAGTATAATCACATGCCGAGGCTAAACCTACACCCCCGCCTACTGCTTTGCCATGTACACGACCTATTACAAATTTGTGTGCCTTGCGAATCGCATTAATTACATGGGCAAATCCACTAAAAAAAGCTTTGCCTTCTTCTTCATTTTCAATCGCAATTAATTCATCAAAACTTGCACCTGCACAAAATGCACCATTTCCACCAGAGCGAAGTACAATTACTTTAACACGCTCATCTTGCCCAGCCTTATCTATTGCCTGCGCTAATTGCTTTAATATAGAAGCAGGAAGTGAATTACTTGCAGGATGTTGAAATTCAATAGTTGCAATACCTTGACCTAATTCAGTGCTAACATAACCTTGCGATAAATCTGCCATCTTGACGAATGTTTGAACTGTAAATGTAATTCATTATAAAAAAACTTATCGGGATTGCAAGGACTATTTTTTCTTGTAAAAACCCTTCTTTAATCACTTTGTGGTATTATTGCCTTCCGTAAAATTAAATTAGCATGAGAAAAATTACTTTACTTATTACCTGTTTCTTTTTGATAATTGGCAAACTACATGTAAACGCGCAAAAGGAAGATACCGCATCATTTCTTGAAGCGCTGAAAGTATTAGAAGAGCTTGTAAAGAAGGATTCTGCCTTAAAATATCAAACAGGAACGATTAAAATACATGATGCTATTACGTTGAATATACCGAAAGGGTATAAATATATTGGCAAGGAAGATGCAGAAGATATTATTTATAATTTGTGGAATAATCCTCCTAGCGAAGGCACGCTTGGTATACTGGTAAATGATAGTTTTAGATTGACGAGGATGGACGACTGGTCATTTGTGGTAAGTTACGATGAATCTGGATTTGTAAAAGATGATGATGCTGCCAAATTGAATTATGATGATATGATGAAGGAAATGAAAGAGAGTGAATCAGGTGAAAATAAAGAACGTGTTAAACTGGGTTACGATGCGATTCATATTTTAGGTTGGGCAACTAAGCCTTTTTATGATAAAGGAAATAATGCCTTGCATTGGGCAAAAATATTCCGATTTGGTGATGGGATAGACACTACTTTAAATTACGATGTTAGAATCTTAGGTAGAAAGGGGGTGTTAAGTATGAATGCAATTGGAAGTATGTCTAATTTAGCTGATATACAAAAGCATATACCTGACTTATTGAAGATTGCAACATTTAGCGAAGGAAATAAATATAAAGATTTCAATCCAAGTATTGATAAAGTTGCGGCTTACACGATTGGCGGATTGGTTGCAGGCAAAATACTAGCCAAAGCAGGGTTGATAGCTTTATTGTTGAAAAATATTAAGCTAGTTGTGCTAGGGGCCTTAGCATTATTTGGTGGTTTTGGCAAAAAAATTATAAATTTCTTCTCACGTAAAAAGGATGATTCATATACTGAAATTACACATACAGACTCTTCAAATCTATGATCTCTATAACCCTAATTATTATCGCTATTACAGCCATTGTTTCATTCATTAGTTTCAATGATAGAAATACTTTTGATAAATTATCATTCATCCCTTCACGGATGCATGAATTAAAAAGTGAGTATTTCCGATTCATTTCTCATATGTTTGTTCATGCCGATATTGGGCACCTCGCTTTCAATATGATTACCATGTATTTTTTTGGCTCTGAAGTTGAAAGAGTATTTGGTTCAACCACCGAGTTTGTTATTTTTTATTTGCTAGCGGGTGCAATGGCAAGCTTGCCTGCATTTCAAAAGAATAAGTTGAATTCGTCCTATGTGTCTGTAGGTGCTAGTGGGGCAATTTCTGCCATTATGTTTGTCTTGGTTTTGTATAGCCCTTGGAGTGTTATTTATCTAAAATTTATTATTCCAATTTACTACATTCTTTTTGCAGTGGGATATTTAGCCTATTGCACCTACCAAAGTAAACATGCAACTGACAATGTAGCACACGATGTGCACTTATGGGGTGCTTTATTTGGATTGTCTTACATGCTGATTGTACATCCTGAGAGTTTGAGCATTTTCTTGACTAAAATTACAGATGTGCCCTTTTTGAAGTAGAACTATTTAATTCTTACATAAAGATATTTATTGTGCGAATCGATCAAGCTTAGATGTATAAAAAAAACGGATGAAAGAATCACATGTATAATTTCGATATGAATCAACAAGCTCTATTTATCGGCATATTTCATAATAAATTCAGCCCAAGCATCTCTTTGTAAAACTATGCAATAAAACAAAGCGCCTATAATATCATCAAACAATCCTAAAGGAAGAATATTATGGTACTTAAGAAAAAGAAACGAATAAATTGAAGCTATAATATATGTTGCAATAATTTATCCAATCGATAGATAATGTACAATTGAACAAAATACGGATGTTAGGATTATAATTAAGGCAGGAGAAATTTTATACGACGATAAATCATTGAGGTTAACTGCAAATAAACTTATAATTAGAAGCTGCTGAACCAATCCCCACACAGGATGAGCCATTACAACAAAAAGAATATTGACGCCTCAGGCTAACAATCCAATTATAATGGGAATTCTGATTGATAAAACAATTTTAAATAGCTTTTTAGAATTAGAAAAGGGAAAGCTCCAATCATGAACAAGGGTTTTCTCTTTGCTTGTTCAGTAAACAAAATAGTAAGACCAAAATATAATAACCACAACAATAAAATAAAATTTCAAATCAAGAAAATCCATAAATAATATTTTACCAAAACAATCTGTAATTGCAACTAGTATTTCAAACAAGTGTGTCATAGCTGTACTATGTGGCTATGTAGTTTGACTTATCATCTAGCTTTAATTTATTGGCAATATTCATCAATTAATAAGTCAACTTCTTCATTTGTTAAATTCGGGAATGCAGTCATGGGTGTTTTGTTCCATTTTTCATAAATAGCGAGCGCATAGGCATCTTTTTCACTAATTAATGCTGCTGGGTTTTGAATCCATTTTACAAGCCAATCTCTGCTAGGTACTCTGCTTAATGTACCTTTTAATGCAGGGCCTGTTGCATCTTTGAGTGGATTATGGCAAGAAGCACAATTAGCCATGAATAAATTTTTAGCTTCATCAGAAACAGCCATATCTCCAACTAACTCTTTGTGTTTTGGACTTGTAATATTTTCATCTGATGAATCACAAGCTGCGTATAAATAAATTACTATAATACCTATAAGTGATATTTTTTTCATCTCACAAAACTATTCATTTCAGCACATTCTCAAAAATCTTATCTTCGCCGCATGCCTGATATTATATCGTTGTTACCTGATCATATTGCCAATCAAATTGCAGCAGGAGAGGTAATTCAACGACCCGCAAGTGCCGTAAAAGAGCTGTTAGAAAATGCAATTGATGCAGGTGCTACCGCATTACATTTAATTATTCGAGATGCAGGTAAAGAGCTTATTCAAGTCATTGACAATGGTAAAGGTATGAGTCCAAGTGATGCTCGAATTAGTTTTGAAAGGCATGCCACCTCGAAAATAAAGTCAATTGATGATTTGTTTCAAATAAAGACCATGGGCTTTCGAGGGGAAGCGCTCGCATCTATGGCTGCTGTTGCACAAGTAGAACTGAAAACTCGCATGGCAAATGATGAAGTAGGAACTTTAATCTATATCGAGCACAGTGAAGTGAAAAAACAAGAACCATGTCAAACACCGATTGGTACAAATATTAGTTTAAAAAATCTATTTTTTAATGTACCTGCTCGTAGAAATTTTCTAAAAAGTAATACTGTTGAATTACGTCATATTGTTGATGAGTTTACACGTGTGGCTATGGCTTATCCTGAATTATCTTTTCGTTTTACCAATAACCAGACGGATTTATTTATTTTAGAATCAGGTAAACTCAAACAACGAATTTTAGGATTATTGGGTAATCACTTGAATAGCAAATTAGTACCAGTAGAAGAACCTACAGATTTTGTCAGCATCAAAGGATTTGTCGCCTCGCCAGACGTCGCCTCAAAATCGAGAGGTTCGCAATACTTTTTTGTAAATAATCGATTTATTAAAAGTGCATATCTCAATCATGCCGTGTCGCAGGCGTTTAGTGAGTTGATAGCCAAAGATTCATTCCCTACATTTATTTTGTTTATAGATATTGATCCAAAGCGTATTGATATTAATGTACATCCAACGAAACAAGAAATAAAATTTGAAGATGATCGAATTATTTATTCGTTTGTGAGTTCGGCAGTCAAACACGCATTAAGTAAGTATAGCATTGCACCCAGTTTAGATTTTAGTTTAGATGAAAATATTGAAAGACTTAGTGCAGTTACACAACCCTTAACAGCGCAAACTCAAGAGAGAACCAAAGGTGATTTTCTTTTCCAATCCTTTACTGAGAAAGGGCAAGCACATTTCTTAAATAAGAAAGAAGATGTTAGAAATTGGAAAGATTTATATAAGATACAGCATGAATTTCCATACAATGCTGCTCAACAACAAAACACAGAAGTTGAAACTAAGTCGGAAATATCTATGCCTGATGCTGTTGTGATAGAAGATTTCAGACAAGATTATTTACAAGTATGCCAAGCCTATATTATAGCAACAACAAAAAACGGGTTTTTGCTTATTGATCAACATTTAGCACATCAGCGAATTTTATATGAACGATATGAAAGCGCTCAACAGCAACCTATTGTTATCCAAAAGTGCTTAGTGCCGATTACTTTTGAAGTATCTCCAGTAGATGCGGTATTACTTGAAAGCATTTTGCCAAGTTTATTAGAACTAGGGTATGAAGTAGAGTTTTTTGGGCAACAAACTTTTATTATTCAAGGAACTCCATCAGACATAAAATTGGGTAATGAAAAGTCATCGATTGAGAAACTCATTGATGCTTACAAGCATTTTGCCAGTGATGTGAAGCTCGATAAACGTGAAAAATTAATGCGTACTATGGCGGCTCAAAAAGCTATTTGGCATGGTAAAAAACTGGAACAATCTGAAATCGAAAGATTACTACAAGATTTATTTCGTTGCGAACAGCCTCAGCTTTCTCCAAATGGCAATAAAATATTTTCAAAAATTCAAGCAGATGATATCGAAAGGCTTATTCGCAATGCATAAAAGTTTTCTTTTGTTAGCGTGCCTAATGCTAGGCCTGGCTTGTGGTAAGCAGAAGATTAATCCAAACGTTTTAGAAATCAATTCCTTTGTAAATATTCCTTTTCATCAGATTAAATTTTTGAATGAAAAATTAGGGTTCATTGTTGGCGGTGAACGATATACTAAACCTTGCATGCTGAAAACATTAGATGGCGGCAATACTTGGCAAGAAATTGATTTAAGCTTTGCAGATGAGAAGAAAGCTATTTATGATATAGCCATCTCCGAGCAAGGAAAAATAGTTACCTGTGGATATGGCGGAACGATTTTTGTAAGCAAGGATACTGGAAATACATTCAGGTACGTGCAACATCCAAGTTGGAGCCTTTTGAAAAGCTTAGATTTTACGATGGATGATTCATGTATTTTGGTTGGTGGTGAAGCTTTTGAACAAGGTCATATCGATAAGATACGGGTTGATGGAGAAAGCGACAAAATACTTCAAGAAGAATTTAAGAATGAATTGTGTGATGTTGTTTACACAAAAAATCATGTGGCTTATATATCAGGATTTGGACTTGTTTTAAAGTCTGAAGACGATGGAAGGCACTGGGAATATACATCAGCAAAGAATGATTATTTTAAAGCGATGAGTTGGATAAATGAGAGCGAAGGTATTATTGTGGGTTATCAAGGCAGTATTCAGAGAACTATCGATGGCGGAGAAACTTGGGAAGTGATTCGAAATGGGAATAATTTTACCAAGAAAAGAATTCATTTTTTAGACATTACGAATAACGGTGTTGGTATGTATGTAGCTGTTGGTGAAAAAGGTATTGTATATATCAGCAGAAATTATGGTGGTGAATGGCACGAAGTAAAAAACTTCACCACAGTAACTTTACGCAGTTTGGTCTTCCTGAATCAAAACACATGCTTAGTAGTAGGTGATGGGGGGAGTATTTTCCGTATAAATATTGATTGAAGCAGATGTGACATTTCTGGCTTTTGCTGAGGTACTCCATTTTCTTATTTTAATCCTGTAACAAATTTTCATTGCAACGTAAGAGCAACTAGAAAATGTTAACGAGAATCGATTTTACAGTTTGCATTTTCAATTGTAAATTGTAGGTTCATGAAGCCCTAATAACTAGTTCACAAAGTCCCAAGTCATGCTGCCATCTTTTTCATCTTTAAGTTGAATACCTTTTGCTAATAATTCATTTCTTATTTTATCGCTAGTGGCAAAATCTTTTTTCACTTTAGCTTCTTTGCGCATATCAATTAATAATTGTAGCACATCGTCTAGTTTATTAGATTGGGCTTTTTCAAGAGGTTTTAAACCAAAAACATGTATTAAATAATTTTCAAAAGTTTGTTGTAACAAATTAATTGAATCAGCCTGAATATTCTCCGATTTTATATGACCATCTTTTAAATTGTTTACAATGCTGCTTAATTCAAATAATGTAGCAATGGTTTTAGCGGTATTAAAATCATCATCCATATGTGCTTTACAATCTGATGCCAATTGCTTCATTTGATGGTCAATGTCATTCACTTGGGTTGATGTGCCAATAAGCTTAATCGCATTAGCTCTCGCATCCATCAATCGCTTCAATCCTTTTTCGGCATCTTGTAAACCTTTAATATTTATATCAAGTTCGGAGGAGTAATGAGATTGTAGGAATAAAAATTTTACAACCATCGGAGAGTAACCTTTATCAAGTAAAGTATGCTCTCCAGTAATTAGTTCAATAGGCAATATTGAGTTTCCGAAGGATTTACTCATTTTTTGACCATTAAAATTAAGCATATTCGTATGCATCCAATAACGTGCACCACCATCGTTGCATGCTCCTTTATTCTGTGCTATCTCACATTCGTGATGCGGAAATTTTAAATCCATACCACCACCATGTATGTCAAAGGAAGTGCCTAAATATTTTGTACTCATGGCAGAACACTCTAGATGCCAACCAGGAAATCCTTGTCCCCAAGGAGAACGCCATTGCATAATATGTGCAGTTGTTGCAGCTTTCCATAAGGCAAAATCTATACTATTTTTCTTTTCATCTTGACCATCTAAATCGCGATAGCCTGCAATGAGTTCGTCAATATTTCTTCCTGAAAGTTCGCCGTAATTATTTGTTTCATTAAACTTTTTTACATCAAAGTATACAGAACCATTTATTTCATAAGCGAAACCTTTGTCGATTAAGGTTTCTATCATTTCAATTTGCTCAATAATATGACCCGTGGCTGTGGGCTCGATTGTAGGAGGCTTGAGATTGAATAAGTTGCAAATGTCATGAAAGCCAACCGTATATTTTTGAACAATTTCCATCGGTTCAAGGCTTTCTAATTTGGCCTGCGACTCCATTCTATTTACGCCTTCGCCTTGCTCATTCGTTAAATGACCTGCGTCTGTGATATTTCTCACATATCTCACATTGTAACCTAGAAATACTAAGTAGCGATATATCATATCAAAGGATGAGAAGGTACGCACATTGCCTAAGTGGACGTTGCTATAGACGGTGGGTCCGCAAACATATAATCCTACATGAGGTGCATGCAAAGGTTCGAATTTCTCTTTCTGACGGTTTAGTGAATTGTATATGTGTAATTCTGACATAATATCGCAAATATAAATGTATGATTTGGTAACTCTGAAGCAATGCTTAGATATTAAAACAAGAATTAACAGCTTCGACTATAATTTGCGAGGCTTCTATAATTTCTTCTTCTGATATAATTAGTGGTGGTGCAATTCGCAATGCATGCGGGGCAAACAAAAACCAATCTGTAAAAACACCCGATTCAATACAAAGGTCAATTATTTTTTTATTGTTTTTATAGCTATCAAAATGTAAAGCCATCAAAAGACCGCAGCTTGATATTTTTCGAATAAATGGATGTTGAATATTTTCAATAAACAACATTTCTCTCGATTCAACTTCAGCAATCAAATCTTCTTCCAAGATGAATTGTAAGGCAGCCAAACCTGCAGCACATGATACTGGATGTCCGCCAAAAGTTGTAATATGACCCAATACAGGATTGTTGGTGAACGCATCCATATTCTCTTTGCTAGAAATAAAAGCACCTAAAGGCATCCCTCCGCCTAAAGCTTTCCCAAGAAGTAAGATGTCAGGTACAATGCTCGTTTCAGTAAAACGAAACAAAGAACCCGTTCTGCCAAAAGCAGTTTGTATTTCATCGAGTATAAGCATTGCTCCCACTTCACTACATCGATTTCTAATTTTCAGCAACCAATCATCATCGGCAACTACAACACCCATTTCCGATTGAATTGGCTCAATTATTATACAAGCGGTTTGTTCATCGATAGCTTCAATTAAGGCATCATCATTGTAATCGAATTGGAATACATTGGGTAATAAAGGGCGAAAAGCTTGCTGCCAATATTCGCTACCCATTACACTTAAGGCGCCTTGTGTGCTTCCATGATAAGAGTTTTTACATGAAATCATTTTGCTTCTACCTGTTATTCGTTTTGCCAATTTCATCGCGCCTTCTGTAGCTTCAGTTCCGCTATTTGTGAAATAAACACTCTGTAAATTTTTGGGAAGGTGTTTGGCTAAGGCTTGTGCATATTGTACTTGCGGTGATTGAATCACCTCACCGTACACCATTACATGCAGGTATTTATCTACTTGTGCTTTAATAGCATTGTTCACCGCTTGATTATTATGCCCAACATTGCACACGCTGATACCGCCAATCAAATCAATATAGGATTTCCCATTTACATCAAATAATAAGGCACCATCAGCCTTATCAATTTCTAAGCAAAGTGGTGTTTCGGAAGTTTGGGCAACATGTTGCAAGAAGAGTTGTCGCTGTGTCATAATTAGATTGCAAACTTATTATATTATTGCGGACAATTCGTTCCGTACTTTCAACAAGAAGCTTAAACCCAAATTAAGCGAAAGGATTTGAGGAACAAAAATACTTGCGTTAGTTGTCGCGTTAATAGTTAATGAGACGATAGAAGAAATGTTGTTAATTATGACAAACAAATGACTTACAGCTTATGCCTCGTTTCAGCATTTCTAATGCTGAATCAGGGATAAAATCAAATATTCTCTTGACTTATTCTTGAAATTAGACACTTAGTTTATTCTTTTTGCTTAAATATGCTTCAAATTCGATTAGGCTTAAACTACTTAAATTATGCCTTGCTTCCATCATACCTTTTTGTGCCGCTTTCACTCCATAGTAAATATCATCTATGCCATCTATCGAATGTGCATCTGGATTGATAGAAAGCATTACACCTGCTTCAATAGCTAGAGGTATAAATCGCCAATCAATATCTAATCGCCGAGGATTTGCATTGAGTTCGATGGCTACATTCTGTTTTAAGCAAGCATCAATTAGGAGGGGCATATTTGTTTCATAACCTTTTCGACTTAGCAATAACCTGCCTGTTGGATGCCCTAATATTTTAGTGAAAGGATTGTCAATGGCAGCCAATAAGCGTTGCATGGCTTTTTCTTCATTCATTACAAGGTTTTGATGAATAGAAGTTATTACTAAATCAAAACTTGCCAAGACATCATTACTATAATCTAATCTCCCATCGCCCAGAATGTCGCACTCAATACTTTTAAAAATTTTAAATGGATGTAATTTTTCATTCAATGTATCAATTTCTTCATGTTGCTGATAAATTCTTTCAACACTTAATCCATTGGCATAAAATGAGCTAACAGAGTGGTCACTTATCACTAAGTATTCAAACCCTTTTTGTTTGCAAGCCAACGCCATTTCATACAAAGTATTCTTACCGTCACTCCATGTGCTATGGTTATGTATGATTCCTTTGATATCACTTATCTCAATTAATTTGGGTAAGTTGTTATTTTTAGCAAGGATTATACTCTTCGTATCATATCGCAAACAAGGAGCTATAAAAGGTAAGCCAACAGCATCGAAAATAGAAGCGTCATAATTTGAGTAAGGTTGATTGTAGTCTGCTTCAGGAAAATTATTTTCAAACGCTTCGATAAATTCCGTGCTAGATACGCTAAAAAATATTTTTGAACTCAGGTCTTCTTCATTCGCACTCTGAATAATAATATTAAGGTGATCATGAAATTTGAATGTAAATGTTTCGCCATCATCTTCAAGTAGTTTCCAATTGGGTTGATTAGATAAGGCCTCAAAAATACTCTCAGCTTCTGATAATATAAGCAGGTATATTTCATCCACTGTTTCACATTGCTCAGCCACTTGTCCGCTTACAATTATACTTCCATTTCCAAAAATAGGCTCGAGCATTTTCACCAAATGTGAACAAAGTTTTTCAGCATTTGCAAATAATATACTTCCCTGACTAGCTAAAAAATATTCAACAGCTTCAATAATCGTTTGTTGTGTTTTTTCACCAAAACCTTTATACTTTACTAATCTATTTTCATAGCAAGCATACAATAATTCACCTGGGGTTTCAATACCTAATTCATGCCATATGGTTGAAATTTTTTTTGGTCCAATTCCTTTAATCGAAATCATTTGTAAAATTCCTTTCGGTGTTCTTTCTATGAGTTCATTCAAGTACTTAATTTCATTTGTCTCTATGAGTTCAGTAATTGTTCTTGCCATGTTTTCACCAAGACCTCTAGTGCCTGCTATTTGGTTAGAAGGAATGGAGGCAATTGCACTAGGGTATCTATCAACCGCGAACGCAGCATTGCTATATGATTTAGACTTAAAGCTACTTTCTTGATGTATGTCTAGTAATTTGGCGATTAAATTAAGTTGCGCTGCAATTTCTTTATTTGTCATGAATCTAACAATTGTTGTATGCTTTCAAGTTGTTGTTGAATTTGTTGAATATTATTCGTTTCATCTTTTGAGGTGGCTTTGTCAGAAGTAAGATGATCAATTAAAGTCATAGCCATGTAATCATGTTCATCTTGACTAGGGTATTGCTTCTTAAAAACATTTATTTTTTCTTGAATCGCTTTTACGCGCTCACGAATTTTGCCTTCATCAGCTGCATTCACTTTAATACGATAAGTTCGATTACACAATGTGATATTAATACTGACCTGATTCTCCATATAACTTATTTGCTTCAAAGATAGAATAATTCAGAATTTTGTGTGGAACATTAGAAATAGAAGAGAAAATTACCGATACGACAATCATCATAGGTTAGTTTTTACTCCATGAGTACCAATAATTAGTTAGATCTGTTTTAACTAGAGGTTTATGGCTTGCTTTCCATTACTCTTTATGGGAATATTACTTCTTAAATCCTATGTTGTCTCTATCATCCCATTTCCTTTGTGCTGCTTTTTTATCTAGGTGGTTTCCCAACGCATCATATATTTGGTTTAGTTGAATATCATGTTCTCCTAACCTTTCTCGAATTTCTTTCAACTGCTCTTTTAAATCATTTTGCTGTAACAAAACTTTCCTAATCTCTACAAAAGCTCTCATAATAGCAATATTCATGTTTATTGCACGGTCTGAATTCAGCACTCCGCTTAACATAGCAACACCTTGCTCGGTAAAGGCATAGGGCATAAATTTAGTACGATGTCCACGTCCTGCCTTTATGGTCACAATTTGTGACCATAAAGAATTATTATTTTCTGAGGTTTCAATTTGAAACCTCAGACTATCCCATTCCGCTTTAGTTAAGTTGAAAGATAAATTCGGGTGGAAACCGCGTAATATTTCGCTTTACAGCTTAATTTAAAACTTTTGATTCAACTTCGTATAAGGCAGCCAAATCTCTATCTAACATGATTCGCTCTACGCTCAGTTCATAAATTCGATTCTGAATTGATTGTATGATTTGCATAAGTGAAATTTTTATGCAAATATTTATTTTAACCCTTAAACCAGAAAGCTAAAAGTTTTAGCAATTAAGTATCAATTATTTTGTAAAAATCTTTAAACTTGTTGAGCCACCATACGACGACTTACTTTCCGTGACATTGCTTAAATTTTTTACCACTACCACAAGGACAAGCATCGTTTCTGCCAATCTTTGGTTCCATATTACGTACGGGGGCTTGTCGCACGGGAGCTGTTGAACTCGAAGTGTACATATCATTTTTACTAACTCCATATGCAACACCGGCATCATCTATCTCCTCACGATTTGAGACCATGTGGCTCATATCTGTTTTTTCAACTTCTGCTTGGTGTATATCACGAGGATCTTCCATCGGGATACCGCTGCGTAACAAGAAGCTCACAATTTGTTTATTGGTATCTCCTACCATGGTTTTAAACAAATTAAACGCCTCAAATTTATAAATCAATAAAGGGTCTTTTTGCTCATAGCTAGCTAATTGAACACTTTGTTTCATTTCATCCATTTGACGCAAATGTGTTTTCCAACCATCGTCAATAAAGTTCAATGTAATTTGTCTTTCAACGGCATCAATTAAATCTTTGCCTTTTGATTCTACTGTAGATTGAAGCGGTGTGATTATTTGTAGACCTCTCACGCCATCTGTAAATGGTACTGCAATATTTTGGATTTTATCACCATTTTGCTGCCAAATATTATTTAAAACGGGCGCTGTTTGTTCTTTGATAAATTCACATTTACGGGAGTAAGTTTCTTTTAATTGTGCGTATAATTTTTCTGTCAAAGTATTTACAGGAATTGTTAAAAATTCTTGTTCACTTACATTGGGCTCGAATGCAAAATCGCGTGCAACCTCAACTTTAAAATCTTCATAGTTTCTATTCGAATCAAACATACTAGCTACTAAATTGCAGCTATCATAAAATGCATTGTCTAAGTCCAATGCCAATCGCTCACCGAACAAAGCATTTCGGCGACGTGTGTAAATGACTTCGCGTTGCGAGTTCATCACATCATCGTATTCAAGTAAGCGTTTGCGGATGCCAAAATTATTTTCTTCTACTTTCTTTTGCGCTCTTTCAATAGATTTTGAAATCATACTATGTTGTATCACATCACCATCTACATGGCCTAATTTATCCATCCATCCACTTAACTTGTCACTACCAAATAAACGCATCAATTCATCTTCTAACGATACAAAAAATTTGGAGCTACCTGGATCTCCTTGTCGTCCTGCACGACCCCGAAGCTGCCGATCTACACGACGACTTTCATGTCTTTCAGTGCCTAAAATAGCTAATCCACCAGCGGCTTTTACTTCAGGACTTAATTTTATATCTGTTCCACGACCTGCCATGTTGGTTGCAATTGTTATGGCTCCCGTTAAACCAGCCTCAGCAACTACTTGTGCCTCACGAGCATGTTGTTTTGCATTCAACACATTGTGAGGAATTTTTTCGAGATTCAACATTTTACTTAGAAGCTCAGATACATCTACTGAAGTAGTACCAACCAATACAGGTCTTCCTTGTTCTTTTAATTGTTTGATTTCTTCAATTACGGCACGATATTTTTCACGCTTCGTTTTATAAACCAAGTCTTCATCATCCTTTCGTATCACATTTACATTGGTAGGAATGTTGGTTACATCTAGTTTGTAGATTTGCCAAAATTCGCCAGCCTCAGTTTCCGCAGTACCTGTCATACCTGCCAATTTGTGATACATGCGGAAAAAGTTTTGCAATGTAACGGTTGCAAATGTTTGTGTGGCGGCTTCAACTTCAACATTTTCTTTTGCTTCGATTGCTTGGTGCAAACCATCACTATAACGACGGCCATCTAGAATACGACCTGTTTGTTCATCTACAATTTTTACTTTGCCATCCATTACAACATATTCAACATCTTTATCGAATAAGGTATAGGCTTTTAATAATTGTTGTACGGTATGAATACGATCTGCCTTTAATGAATATTCTTGCAAGAAAGCATCTTTCTGGTGTAACTTTTCTTCGGCAGTATAACCTGCGTTTTCTATGGCAGCTAAACCTGTGGATATATCAGGCATTACAAAGAAATTAGAATCGTTGTTAGAGCCAGTCAAAACATCAATTCCTTTTTGTGTTAAATCTACTTGATTGCTTTTCTCATCAATTACAAAGTACAATTCAGCATCAACCTTCGGCATATTTTTTTGTTGATCGCTTAGATAGTAATTTTCCGTTTTTTGTAAAATTTGTTTGATACCAACTTCACTCAAATACTTAATAGTTGAAGTATTTTTTGGCAACCCTCGATGCGCTCTTAACAAAGCTAATCCGCCACCTTCTTTATCATCATTGCCATCAGCAATTAATTTCTTGGCTTCTAATAAAAATGAGTTGACTACGCGGCGTTGCAAATCAACTAGTTTTTCTATACCTGGCTTTAATACATGAAATTCTTGATCATCACCTTTAGGAACAGGACCAGAAATGATTAATGGCGTTCTTGCATCATCAATTAATACACTATCTACCTCATCCACCATTGCAAAATGCAACTTGCGTTGAACCATTTCTTCAGGTGTATGCACCATGTTGTCGCGTAAATAGTCAAAACCAAACTCATTGTTAGTGCCATAAGTAATATCCGCTAAATAAGCTTTTCGTCGTGCGGCTGAATTGGGTTGATGTTTATCAATACAATCCACAGTAAGTCCTAACCATTCGAATAGAGTTCCATTCCATTCGCTATCACGACGAGCGAGGTAGTCATTAACTGTAACAATATGAACGCCTTCACCAGCTAATCCATTTAAATAAGCAGGAAGGGTCGATACCAACGTTTTACCTTCACCCGTTGCCATTTCTGATATTTTACCTTCATGTAAATTGAAACCACCGATTAATTGCACATCATAGTGAACCATATTCCACGTGACTGGCGACCCACCGGCGTTCCAAGTTGTTTGAAAGGTGCATTCATCCCCTTCAATCGTGATATAGTTTTTTGTTACAGCTAAATCTTTATCGAGTGCGGTAGCTTTACTTTTTAACTCAGTATTGTTGGTAAAACGCCGAGCAGCTTCTTTTACAGTGGCAAATGCTTCTGGCAATATTTCTAACAAAATAACCTCAAGTTGTTTGTCTTTATCCTTGATTAATTGATCTACTTCTTTGAAAATATCACTTTTTACATGAATATCGATTGTGCTTTCTGCTTCGGTCCTTTTAGATTCAATTGTCGCATTGATTTCTGCAACATGAGACTGAATTCGTTGACGGAATTCTTTTGTTTTGTACCTTAATTCATCATGACTTAATGATTGATAATCAGCAAAATGTTGATTTATTTTTTCAATAATTGGGGTGATTTTTTTTACATCTTTTTCAGATTTGCTACCTCCAAATAGTTTATTTAAGAATTTTAACATAAGTCGTTTTTAAAATTTAAAATTGCCTCCTAGCAATAAAATAATCTTGTAAGATTTATTTACTACTCAAAATATATGCTAGTATTGGCTTTTGCGCCAAGCTGGCATAGTGGGCAGCAAATATATGCTGAATGGGCTTACTTTAAATGTTGTGACTGACAATATTTTGCTTTGATAAGGCAGTTTGAGAATGAGAAAAAATAAAAAAACCCTTGATATACTCATGTATCAAGGGTTTTTTTTAAATTTATTTACAAAAATTATTGACCAGGTACGGCTATAGTTGAATCTGCTGGTACTGTATCTTCCATTGGAGGAGTATCACCTTCTTCGCCTCCAGCGCCCATATCTTCTTTACTCATATTTACTAACCACTTGCCATCCTTTTTTACTAACTTAATAGTCTGATCGCCAGGCTTTGCACTCTCACTGTATGTAACGGTAGCATTATCTCCTTCTTCTTTAATATCTTTTATAGAAACTTTAATTTTTTTCGCTTCATTTTTCATTGAATCAGGCATCATGCCAGAAAAACTAGCAAGCATTTCTAATAATTTGCCTGTTTCTGGAGTTGATAATTTTTTAGCTGTTTCGAAATCTAAACTATTACGAGCATTTAAAAAGTTTGTAGCGACAGCTTTAGGGTCGCTTTTGCTTCCGCCACAACCAATTAAAGTTATTATTGTAAAAGCCAAGGCAACGAATGACAATACGATTTTTTTCATCTTAATTTTTTTAATTTGTGGCAAAAGTATGGTTGCTCAACCACTTATCAAAGTAAAATACACACTTATATTTCTACACACCTTAAAGTTTAATGATTTCAATCAAAGGGGAAAGTCCGAACTTTCATTTACAATACGGAGAAGATAAAATCAACTCTAGTAGAGGGAATTTTTTTAGAAACGGTACCCTAGTGAGAACCCTCCTCTTGCGCCAAAGCCTAAACCTGTTAATTTTACCCAACCAGAGTTTGCTCCTACATCATATTTTACATTTCTAAAAGGCGGGAAAAATTCACCTATTTCTTTTAACCCATCAAAAGTTAATTTCAAATCGGCTTGTTCAGATGTGGTCATAGGATAAGTAGAACTATAGCTAAATTTTGTTTGCGAGTAAGAACCATGGCCTGCTAAAAATGTCCAATCTAAAACCAAACGAGATGAAAGTTTAAACTGAGCGCCCATCATGAAACCACCCATGAAGGTTAATACATTTCCTTTCAAATCTACGCTTTGGCGCACAGAGGCATTATCAACATAACTCACAGGAAAAACAATTCCAACATTACGAACACCTGTGTATAGACCAAGATAAAAGCCTTTGCCAGCTTCCTTCGTGTAATATCGAAATTCTGGGAATAAGCCTATTGTAGACAACTTAATATCACCGAGTGAAAAATCTTCAGTGCTTGCCGATTTAAAAGTGCTCGAAAAAGGCAATGCGCTTTTGGGACGAAATGTCAATCCTGTTCCAAAGGTGGTCTTTGAGCCGATAATACGCTCATAATTTAAGCTAATTGTACTATAAGCAAGCGGAGCGAAATTTAATTTAATAAAATTAGAGCCGCCACCTTGACCGCCACTGCTGCTTACACTGCCAAATTCACGGATTTGGGAATGAGCGCTGAAACTTAATAGAAGAATACAAGAAAGAGCGGATAAAAAGTTTCTTTTCATAATAGCTTTAAAGATAAGGGTGCAAAAGTATTTGAATATTTTGAGGATTATATATTTTGATTCCGGTTTATTTTTTACCCACATCTGTTAATTAGTATTTGAGTGCTTCTAACTGGCAACTGCTACATTTACTTTTTGTAAAAAATAATAATTAAGAGACATGACTATAGAAGATATAATGTTACAGAGTGAAGCCTTAATATTTGGCGCAGATAAACCATTGACCCAAGAAGACATAAGTGCGTTATTGAAAGAGAGTTTGAATAATGAGGAAATGACCGTCGACTTAGAAAAATTACCCAATGCACTAGAAGCTATTGTTGAGAAATATGCTTCAAGCTTTTATCCTTTTGAGGTAAAACGAATTGGCGGAGGCTATCAATTCGTAAGTAAAAAAGAGTTTTATCCCACTTTAGCGAAATTAAATGGGGAGAAATATACGAAAAGGCTTTCAACAGCTGCTTTAGAAACCTTGGCAATCATTGCTTATAAACAACCAATTACAAAAAGTGATATTGAGCAAATTCGCGGAGTTAATTCTGATTATTCAGTTCAAAAATTATTGGAAAAGGAATTGATTGTGATTTCAGGACGATTGGAAGATGCTGTTGGTAAACCTCTATTGTATAATACATCTAAATCTTTCATGGATTATTTAGGCTTGAATAGCTTGGATGAACTACCGAGATTAAATGAAATTGTAAGTGAAGAAGTCGTGCCCACCGATGCCACCGAGGCAATACCAGAAAACACTAATACACAAATGGTAGTTAGTGCTGATGGAGAATTATTAGAAATCGAAAATCACGATTCTATCGATAAGAATCATACTTTACAAGATAAATAGGAAAATACTACTTAAGAATTCTTAACTAAACAAAGAAAGATTAAGCGTTTTCTCGGTGAAGCAGTTGTTTTACGAACGTATTTATCTCAGTCAATCTTGTTCTATTTAGCGAATAATGGATATTTTTCCCTTCTCGTGATGTATTCACAAATTCAGCACGTCGCAAAATAGCGAGATGTTGAGATGCCACTGATTGCTCCACACGTAACTTTACATAAATTTCCGTAACTGTAAGATTGCTCTTTTCTTCTAGCAATTTAATAATTGATTGACGTAATTTGTGATTAATAGCTCGAATAATAGCAGCTCCTTTTTTTATGTCTAAATAATTAATGGTAGAACTTGAAACTTCGTTATTTAAATTTACCGAGATGATGTTTGAATTTGATTGGTTGCTTCCCATTGTAATTTAATATTATTTATTTATTACTTCCTTTATTTGTTGCTCCTTGATTATCAGTATTAATTATAAATGAAAAAAATTATAACTAACTGAAATGTAAATTTAAAAATATTATTAAAAAAACAAATATTTAAAATATTTTTATTTGTTAAAGTACACATTTTTGAGGTAAAAAGGTTCAGAATCGAACAAATTAGCCTCTTTATCAAGCAGATATGTATTATTTATTACTTGAAAAATCGTACTTAATTCATACGTAATTATAATATCTGTCTTAAATAATGAGTCGCATATACTTATGTCACTTATTAATACACTATCATATTGCTTTGTTAAATTGCTCACTTCTAGGCTATTAAGTAAATTTGGCGCTAGAAGGCATTCGTTTTTTTTGTTATATGTAGCTGAATAATATTCATTTTCACGAGCAGGTATAAGTATCGTTTTCGTACGCGCAAGATCGCTCGCATGTGCGTTAATTAGATTGAGTTTATTAATCAATAACAAAGGGATGTCATGAGCATAGCAAATTCCTTTTGCACTCGACAACGAGATACGCAAGCCAGTGTAAGAGCCTGGACCGTTTAAAACTACTACTCCTTTCAAATCGGCAAAAGTCAATGCTGATTCTTGTAGTAATTCTTGCAATAATCGATTAATCGTTTGCCCATGTTCGTTCTGCACTTCATGATATTTATGTGATACTATTTCATGCTCATTTACGAGCATATAAGTTGCTTTATGAGCGCTTGTATCGATATATAATAAGTGATTTGACATAATGAGCAAGTGTGAAAATTGGACTGTTTGTCACAATATTAAGGGAAGTCTTTTTTAAAAAGGGTTATGCTCGCTATAAAATGATAATATTTTGAGATTAAAGTTGAAATAAATCGAAGGAAAAATTATTTTTACCAAATGAGTAAAAGAATAATACAATCTAAAGAAGCTCCAGCACCGATAGGACCTTATAGTCAAGCGGTTGAAAGTAATGGCATGTTGTTTTTATCGGGTCAAATTGCCCTCATTCCGGGCACAGATAATTTGCAGTTATCTAGTATCCCCGAAGAAACGACACAAGTAATGAGAAATATTGCTGCCGTATTGCAAGAAGCTGGTTATGATTTCGAAAATGTACTAAAAACTTCAATTTTCCTAAGCGACATGAAGTATTTTGCTGCTGTAAATGAAGTGTATGCTACTTTCTTTACTTCTAATTTCCCAGCGCGAGAAACTGTGCACGTTGCGGGTTTGCCAAAAGGAGTGAATGTTGAAATATCAATGATTGCAGGCAAGTAATTTGAAGCCCCATTTAATGTTCAGAAATAGAAAAACTGTATTTACACAACAAAAATTAAAATTATGTCAGAATATAACGAATCTCGTGACCTATTAAATGTTGAAAGTGGCGATATGAAGCAATTGCCTACTATGTTAAACGTATTAACCATACTTACCTATGTAGCTTGTGCATTTTCATTTTTTGGGTCCATTTATTCCTATTTTACAATTTGTAAATCAGTGGAAACTTTAGGCTCTTTAGATACAGAAGCCTTGGGTGGAGGCTTGCTGAGTAAAATGGTAAGCGGTTCAGTAGATTTAGCGATGAAGCAATGCGATAATAAAATGATTATATTAATTATCACACTTGTTTCATTACTGCTCTGCTTTTTAGGAGCGTTGCAAATGCGCAAACTTCGAAAAACTGGATTTAATGTCTATACAGTGGGCGAATTATTACTTCCAGTTGCCACCATTTTTATTTTAGGGTCTAATTCAATTATGGGGGCAGCTGTAGTTTCAGGGTTACTTATTCCAATTATTTTTGTGATATTATACGGTACGCAATACAAGTACTTAAGAGACTAGTTGAAGATATTAAATGGTTAGAAGAAAGGAACGGATATTGTTTGCTTTTTTTATGTAACCTTATGGAGAATTTTATTTTAATTTGAGTAAAATAAAATAATATGTTCCCAAGCGATTTAGATATTGCACAGCAAGCAGAAATCAAACACATCAAAACTATAGCTGCCAAGATTAATATTCATGAAGATGATCTTCATTATTATGGTAAGCACAAAGCCAAGCTGCCACTTGATTTAATCGATGAAGAAAAAATAAAAAATGCTAAACTTATTTTGGTTTCAGCTATCAATCCAACACCTGCTGGAGAAGGTAAAACAACTGTCTCAATCGGCTTACATGAAGGGTTACAGAAGATAGGTAAAAAATCGATAGTGGTGTTACGAGAACCTAGCTTAGGTCCAGTATTTGGCATTAAAGGAGGGGCTGCAGGTGGTGGCTACTCGCAAGTGATTCCTATGGAAGATATCAATCTGCATTTTACAGGTGACTTTGCGGCAATTGAGAAAGCTAATAATTTGTTGAGCGCTTTAATCGACAATAATCTACAGAATAAGCAGCACAATCTAAATATTGATCCTCGCACCATAAAATGGAAACGAGTAATGGATATGAATGATAGAGCTTTGCGACATATCATCATTGGAATCGGAGGAACTGCCAATGGTATACCTCGCGAAGATGGATTTAATATTACGCCAGCAAGTGAAGTCATGGCCATACTTTGCATGAGTAAAGATTTGTATGATTTGAAACAACGTTTAGGTAATATTTTTATTGGATTCACATTTGATAAAAAACCCATCTACGCGCGTGATCTGAAAGCAGAAGGAGCAATGACTTTATTATTGAAAGATGCCATTAAGCCAAATTTAGTGCAAACCTTGGAAGGAAATCCTGCTATTTTACATGGTGGTCCATTTGCCAATATTGCGCAAGGAACGAATACGATTTTGGCTACTAAAATGGGTTTGTCATTAGCTGATTATGTGGTTACAGAAGCAGGTTTCGGTGCTGACTTAGGTGCGGAGAAATTTATGAATATAAAGTGTGGTTATGGCAATTTAACACCCAATGCCATAGTTCTTGTTGCCACAATAAGAGCTTTAAGACATCATGGTGGTGCTAAAAAAGATGAATACAATACACCAAATATTGAAAAGGTCATAAAAGGATTTGCCAATTTAGAAAAGCATATTGAAAATTGCAAAAAATTTGGCATTACACCTGTGGTTGCTATCAATCATTTTCCAACGGATAGTAATGAAGAAATAGAATATGTACAAACGTATTGTGAGAAACAAGGCGTGAAAGCTATCGTGTCTTATGGATTTGCAAAAGGTGGCGAAGGAACTGCTGTATTGGCTCAACATGTAATTGACATTATTGAGTCTGGTGTGAATCATTTCAAACCTTTGTACGATTGGAATCTTTCGGTAGAAGATAAAATAAGTAAAATCGCAACAGAAATTTACGGTGCTGATGGTGTGGAGTATTCATCAATTGCAAGAACACAATTGAAAATGATAGAGGAATTGGGTTATGATAAGCTACCTGTATGCATGGCAAAAACACAAAAATCATTAAGTGATAAGGAAACTGCAATTGGTCGTCCGAAAGGATATATTATTAGAGTTCGTGAATTTGAATTTGCTGCTGGTGCTGGTTTTATAATCCCGATTTTAGGAGATATGATGCGGATGCCTGGCTTACCAGCGGTGCCAGCGTCTGAGAATATGGATATTGATATTGAAGGGAAGATAACAGGTTTGTCATAATCTCGAGGTTCTTTGCTGTGGTTAACTTTAGTTAACGAACTGTGCTTTGTTTCATAATTCGTATTACTTTTATCCTTCACAATAAAAAAATATGCAATGTTAGAGCAGTTATTTAATTTGATTCAACAAGAATCAGAACATGAGATAATTAGCAATCCTGTAATACCTAATGATCATAATAATCAGGCAGTTGGTCTGGCTACTGAGTCAATTTTTAATGGTTTGCAAGGAGCATTAGCCAATGGAGGTTTGAAAGATGTTTTAGGAATGTTCACGGGAAGCAGCGCGCCAAGCACAAATAATCCTATTGTTGGTGGCATCGTAAATAATATGGTGGGTGGTTTAATGAAAAAATTTGGCATTGATAGCCCTGCAGCAACTTCAATTGCAGCATCATTGATACCCAAAGTATTAGCATCCGTTGTTGGTAAAACAAATGACCCAACTAATAAAAATTTTGATATCAACGGAATTATCGGTGCTTTAACAGGTGGATCCACACAGCAAGGAAGTCCTGTTCAGTTTCCTGGTACGCAGCAACCGCAAGCGCCAAGTGGAAGTGGTGTAGACTTTGGTGGTATTTTAAAGTCAATAACAAGCGGTGGTTTAGATGCGAACAATGATGGCAAAATGGGCTTAGATGATATAATAGGCATGGTTTCCAAAGCAGCCAGTGGTGTACAACAACAACAACCTCAACAACAACAACCTCAACAGCAACAAAGCGGCGGAGGTATGCTCCATATGTTGAAAGGTTTAATAGGCGGATAATTCTTCTCTCAATTCGATAAATTTATGAAAACTACCTACTTTATTTTAGCAATATGCATTATTGTATGTACTCATGTGAGCGCCCAGAATTTTAAGAAGAGAACCTTAGAAGAGAAAGCAACGTATTATACAAATGAATTAGTTGAAACAGTTAAATTAGATTCTGTTCAGATTCCGTTGGTATTTGATATTAATTTGCGCGTATCACGTCAATTTGATTCTTTGTATGCTAGTAATCCTGATCCCCTTTCAAAACGAAATGGCTCGATTGCTATTTACAAGCAGCGTGACAGCGAGTTGCGTAAAGTATTAAGCAAACAACAATTTTTGATGTTTGATGACTTTCAGCGAGAAAAGCGAGAGAAGAAAAAGAAAGCTTACGAAGAGAAACAAAATTTAGAAAAGGCAAAGCTTGCTGAAATGGATTCAACCAAAAGCGAATCGACAAAGTAAATGAGAATAGATTTTAAGATTAGCAAGAAGATTACTCAAATGTGAATGTTCTTCTTTAAAGGCTATTTAGGCTTATCATCGTTTTCAAATTATTCATTTTCTTTAAGTACAAAGGTTTTTATTTCGTTGAATCCATCTGAACTACTAATTTTTACTTGATATGTTCCGGGTTGTAAATAATACTTGCCGTCATCTGCGATTTGTGCTTTGGTATTGGTAGTATTGGAAGCAATAGCCCCATCATACTTTGAAGTGTTAAACCCTTTAATGGCTTGAATTTGATAAGAGTGAGCGGGTCTTTTTGTTTTAGTATTCGTAATGGAAATAGTTAGCTTTTCATTATCGTTTTTACAATAAAATGGTATGTTTAAATTTATGGTATTTGCTTTTTCATAAACAGCAGGTTTACTACCTAATTTACCATAATACGAAATAGTGTCTAATTCAAACATGTGCAAACGTTTGTGTTTAATATCTGGCAAAGCTTGTAGCAGCTTGAGAGAAGCAATGTAAATAGACCTACCATGTGTGCCCAAAACAATTTCATTATCACGTGCTTGAATGGCAATATCATGAATGGCAACGCGAGGTAAGTTGCTTACCCACGGAATGAACTCTTTTCTATTATAGCTTACATATAAGCCATTGTCGGTACCCACATATAAAATATCTGGGTTTTTAGGGTCTTCTTTAATAACATTAATGGGTTCGTGTGGCAAGCCTTCAGCAATAGATTGCCATGTTTTACCATAATTATCACTCACATACACATAGGGTGCGAAATCATCATTTCGCAATCCATTGAATGTGGCATAAACTCTTTCCTCAACATGTTGACTTGCCATTACTCTTGTTACCCATCTATCATTAGGTAAGTTTTGATTTATTTTACACCAAGAATAACCTAAATCTTTAGAAATTTGCAATGCGCCATCATCTGCACCCGCATATAACAGTCCAAATCGCAATGGGCTTTCTGTAATACTTGTGAGCGTTCCAAATGGAACATTCCCTTTGTTTTTTGATTGAGTCAAATCTCCACCCAATGTCTTTAAATTTTCACCCTTCGACATTGAGCGATGAAAACAATTGGATCCGATATAAAATATATCTTGGTTGTGTGGACTCAATAAGATTGGCGTTTGCCAATTAAATCGATAATTTTTCTCGCCTATATCATTCACGGGTTTTATAAAGCTAGCCGATAAATTATTTTTATTGATTTTGAAATAATTCCCAAATTGATAACCAACATAAACAGTTTCATTATCGCGTGTATCTACTTGTACTTGCATCCCATCACCATCACCAATGTTTTTAAACGCATTAATTCCACTTTGATGCCAAGCACTGTTGTCGATAGTTTGGCTAGCAGCAGTCCAAGTTCCATTGTCTTGTAAACCTCCATACACATTGTAAGGTTTGGCATTATCGACTTGAACTGTATAAAATTGTCCAACAGCTGGGCTATTCGCTTTAAACCAATGTTTACCAGCATCGTAAGTGATATTTATACCGCCATCATTTGCAGTTATCATATGTTTATCATTTTGGGGATTTATCCAAATACGATGATAGTCAGGATGGCAATTTTCACCACCAATATCAGCAAACGTTTTACCACCATCCTCGCTAGCCACTATCGCATAACCTGCTGCAATTACTTTATCAGGATTTTGAGGAGATACACTAATTGTTCCAAAATAATACCCATATGTAAATACAACTCCATTTAATAACTCTTTATGTGTTTTGAACCATGTAGATCCACCGTCATTACTGCGATATAGTTCTGCCCCAATTACATCTGTATCGAACAAATTATTATCTGCATCACCAAGCTTCCAATCGCCTATATCTTTTACACTAAATTCATTTTTTTGTATGCTTGCTTTCAGGTTGTCAGCGGAATATTTTTCCGGATAACCATTGTTTTTTAAATATTCATTCAGAGACGCATTTTCTATCTTTAAAAAATGTTCTTTGGTCATAGTTAAAAAGTCTTTGGGTTTCAATGTCTTGATTACTGCATTCTTATTTTTTTCTTGTAAAAAATTATTATCTAGAAATGCATACAACGTGTTGGGGTTCGTCGCACTAATGCTTAATCCAATTCTGCCCACTCCTTTACCAATTGGAAACCCGCTTTTTTCATTCGTGAGTAATTGCCAAGTGCTACCGCCATTTATACTTTGATAAATACCACTTCCTTCTCCTGCCCCCGAAAAATTCCAAGCTTGACGAGTACGAGTCCAAGAGCTTGCGTATAAAATATTGGAGTTAGTGGGATGCATTATTAAATCAACACAGCCAGTAGTATCATTGATTGATAATGTATGTTGCCAAGTGGCTCCTCCATCTTTTGTTGTAAAAATTCCGCGCTCAGCATTAGGTGTATATAAATGGCCTAAAACAGCTACCCATGCCATTTGCGGATTAGTGGGATGCAAAACAATTCTTCCAATATGATGACTTTCCATCAATCCATAATGTGTCCAAGTTTTCCCAGTATCAGTTGTTTTATAAATACCAGTTCCTGCATAAGATGAACGTGAAGAATTGACTTCCCCAGTACCAACCCAAAGGGTGTGATGCTTCCAATCCATTGCCATATCCCCAACGGTGAGTGTTGCCTCTCTATCGAAAATAGGGGTAAAAGATTGGCCATTATTATTAGTATGCCATACACCACCACTCGCATAGGCTACATAAAATTCGGTGGCATCATTTGGATTTACTTCTACGTCTGTTACCCTGCCGCTCATAATACTAGGCCCTATGTTGCGGAATGGGATACCATCAAGCAGCGATTTTTCATTTCGCATTTTTTCAAATGATGTCATTCGAAGCGAAGAAGAGGTTTGAGCAAGAGCTTGCATAGCAAAGAAGTATAAGAAGAAAAGAGTGTTGATTTTTTTAAACATAGGGGAGAAAGTTCTTTGGGCTAAAATAAGTCCTAGCAGCTGAATAGACAAGTTTCGGTCAAAATAGCAAATTGATGTATTATTGTAAAGTGAAGCTAATTGTTAAGAAACATTGTTTGCTCGTTATACTCTTGTCAATTCAAGGATTAATAGCCAATGCGCAAAAAAAGAAACCACAACCTAAAACAAACCCTGCCGTTGCAAGTCATATTTTGACCCAAAAATTAGAGCTACTATCTTATGAAATCATGGATAATGGGGATACAATTAATAAATTGGATGGTAAAAATAGAAGGCAAGGAAAATGGCTCATAACGATGCCGCCGCGCTATGGCGAGGAAGGTTTGATGGAGTATGGCACTTATTTAGACAATAAAAAAGTAGGAAAATGGCAAACCTATACATTAAACGGCGATTTGACAGCCGAAGAGATATATAAATCTGGGAATAAAGACGGCGAAGCAAAGTATTACGAGCAAGGTAGATTGTTTTGTATAGGGAATTTTTTGGCCTTAAAGGCAACACAACTTTTAGATACCATTTTGGTAGAAGACCCTATTACAGGTATTGAAAAACCTGTGGTGATTGCGACAGAAATGGGTAGTGTTAGGCATGGCAATTGGACTTATTTCAATATGGAGACAAGAAAAATAGAGAAAATTGTTGCTTATCAAGTAGATGATATAGTGCATGAAACACACAGTAATTCTAAGGTTGATAGCCTCTATATTCAACAACGCGAAAAAAGCCTTCCACATAGAAGTAACGAACTGCCGGTGAATGTCTGGATGTTGGACAAAACTAGAAAAGCACCTAGATTTACCGAATTTCCTGAAAACACGCAATATGTAAAACCCAATTCAAGCAGCAAGAAAAAGAAATAAAATGCTAAAAATCAATATGAGAATCTGTGTTAAATCTAAGATTGTTATCATCTTCAGTTCCTAAAGTATGAATTCAATGATTATCGATAATAAGCACTTTTGTAAATTTCCTCCTCTACTTCTTCCAGTACTAAATACTTTATTGATTTTTTTTCTTTAATTGCATTTCGAATATAGGTCGAGGTAATATCTAACAGCGGCGCATTTAAAATTTCAATATTGTTACTGAGGCTTTTATCAATCAGAAACCCTGGTCGATTGTAGATAATAATTTTATAATCTTGCAAAAGTTTTTTATAGTTTTTCCATTTAGGCAAATTCTGAAAACTATCACCACCCATAATGATTGAAAAATTGTGTTGTGGATATTTTTCAGATAAGTGAGTCATTGTATCTATTGTATAAGAAGGGCGAGGTAAAGAAAACTCAATATTACTCGCTTTGAATTTTGGTTGTTTTTCTACAGCCAATTGAGTCAGATAGAATCTGCTCTTTTCATTCAGCAAACTTGAAGTTTCTTTCAAAGGGTTCTGCGGTGATACAATAAACCAAACTCGATCCACATCACAATTATTCAATATATGATTCGCAATAATAAGATGCCCGATATGTATAGGATTAAAGCTGCCAAAATAGAGTCCAATTTTCATGTTTGTAGATGTTTAAAACCAGCAAAAGCTATGAGTAGCTAAATGACTAGTAAGAAATTCAAATTTATCGATTTTGTCTATAATTAATTTGCCGCAATAATAAAGTTATAGAAAATTTTAACACTATTAGTATTAATGTTAACAAAATAAGAAAGCAAATTTGCTCTACCCATTGCAACTAATAAAAATATTTGGTCCGCGAAGCTGGGTAGATGGAATAAAATTTCAGTCGAGAATATTTAAAATAGAATTATTCAACGGGATGTTTATGTTTCCACCTTCGATGCGACCAAACCCAATTTTCTGGCCGGCGTTTGATACTATCCTCTAGGTATCGTACATAAGCTTCGGTGATTTCACCTTCTTTTGTATCCTGAGGATTATTAAACGCCAGTTTCATTTCAATATGGTAATAGCCTCTTTTTGTTTTGATAATTTCGCCAAAATAGACCAAGTTATTATACCGTCGGGCAATAAACTCAGGTCCTTTGAAAAAAGCGGTTTGTCTATTAAGAAATAAATTCCAAGAGACTCTTTTCGGATCACTTGGATTTTGATCAGCAATGAAACCCCATAAAATTTTGCTTTGTTGCACGCGCGCCATTTCCTTTTGTGAATCCTGAACCCGAATCAAATCTGTGCCACTTCTACTCCGGATTTTGTAATAGATTTTATCGAATATTTTATTCGTCAAAGGCATGTACAAACCTGTAAAACGTCGTGGTGCATGCCAATTGCATAAAACGGTAGCCCACTCCCAATTAAATTGATGTGACATATAGGCTTGCCCGTTTTTATTTTGTTGCGTCATCAACTCAAAAGCCTCCCAATTGCATGACATACGTCGAGATAATTCCTTTTTTGAAATAGTTATAAGTTTGATAGTTTCTACTACACTATCGCATAAATTTTTATAATAATTGATTTTAATCTGCTCGCGCTCATGATCAGGTTTTTCTGGAAATGATAGTTTCAGATTTTCATCAATAACAGCAACTCGGTATTTTACCACACGGCACAACAAAAAAAATAAAGCATCCGACAATGCATACAATATGCCCATCGGGAGCAATGAAATACAAAAGAGGAAAGCATAAGTGAGCGCGAAAAGCATGTGCCTTGCAAATGTATAAGTGTTTTACATTTATTATAACAAAATCTGTTAGATGTATTTCCTATTATATTGATCTTTTTACTGCAATTTTGTTTGGCTAGAAAGCTTTATTTTTTTTAAAAACATTTTAATTCTTAATATTCTTCCAGTAAATACACATTTTTTTAAAACCACATGAAATACCTAATCTCACTTTGCTTCATTTTATTAATTAATTCTATAACTTTTGCTAGCATCAACAAGTCAAGTGCCTTTGTATCTTATTATTTACAGCGAACCGAAATCAACATCAAAGACACAACGCCTAAAGTAACTACTACCTGCGAAATCATTTTTAAATTCAATGACGAAAAATCGATTTCTCTTTATCATGATTATTCAGTTTACATTTCATCGTTTGAAAAGTTGGATGACATAGAAGTATTTACAAAAAATCCACAGCCGAATGGCAAAATGAAAACGATTGAAATTAAAGATTTCAAGATGAATAATGCCAAAAGTAATTCTGTTTTTTATGATGATGAGAAAGAAATTAATATTACTTTTTTGGGTTTAACAGTAGGCTCGGAGGCTCATGTAAAATATACGACATCCACGCAAGAAGCACATTTTACAGATCCTTTCTCATTCTCATTTTATATGCCAGTTCAAGAACGTAGGTATGAATTAATCGTGCCCGAAGAAGTAACAATCTCTTTGATAGAAAAAAATATTTTACCTACAACTTTTAAATTTGAGAAGGAAGTAAAACGAAATGAAACGATTTACACATGGACAGCGAAAGATATCGAAGAGCAAAAACCAATTGATAACCCACCCGCTCGAATGGCATATACACCCCATGTATTATATAAGATTGATGAGTACAGAGCAAGAGGGAAAGTATTTACTGTAAGCAAGACCCCACGAGATTTATTTAATTGGTATGTAAAAAATATAAAACATGTAAACAAAAAACCAAGCGACCGCATCCAGGCCTTGGCCGATTCAATCGTGAAAGGTTGCACCAATGATAGAGAAAAAGTAATACGAATTTATGATTGGGTGAAGCAAAATATACGTTATGTAGCATTTGAAAATGGCATGGAAGGGATTATTCCGCGTGAAGCTGATTTAGTCTGTGCCAGAAGGTACGGTGATTGTAAAGATATGAGCAGTTTGCAATTTGCATTATTGCGAGCGGTCAAAGTGCCTGCTTATTTAACTTGGTTAGGTACTCGACGAATACCTTATACTTATTCAGAAGTTCCACTCAAGAATACTGATAACCATATGATAGCTTCAGTAAATTTAGATGGGAAATGGTATTTTTTAGATGCAACAGATCCTAATGGATTTTATGATTTACCTTCTGATCATATCCAAGGAAAACAAGTGATGATTTATAAAAACGATACTGAATATGAACTTGTAATGGTACCTGTTGTAAAGGCCGAGAAGAACATGTTTCAAGAAGTAAATAAGATTAGACTTGATAAAACGAAAGCAACGATAACGACAGAAACTAAATATACCGGCTTGTTAGCGAATAATATTTCCAACCAATTATTATACGTTTCTGAAAATGACAGACAAGAATTTGGAAAAGGCATCATTAAAAGCATAAGCAACAATGCGGCACTTGAAAAATTTGTAGTTGAAAAAGCAACCCCTAATCGAGAAGTAAACTATCGCGTGGATTTTAGCATTGCTGATTTTGCCAAAGAAGTGGATGATGAAATTTACGTGAATGTATTAATGGATAGAACATTAAGTAACTCGTATATCAATGAACCCAATAGAACAATACCCTATTCGTTTCAATATAATAGTATGCATGAAATCACTTATCAATTAAGTGTTCCAGAGAATTATAAGGTAGCCTATTTGCCAGAAAATGTTGATTTGAAACAAGATGGATTTGGTGCAAGTATCAACTACTCGCAATCGGGCCAAGATATAATTTGCAAACAAAGAATATATTTAGACTTAACTGAACTCGAGTTAAAACCAGCTCAATTCGAGTCATGGAATAAGTTTATTAAGCAATTGAACAAAGCTTATAAGGAATCGATTACCTTTAAGAAGCTATAGAAAACTATGTACTATTCAATTCGAAAGAGTATAATCTATATACTTGTGTTAAAGTTTATTTATGCACCTTCTGCCTAATACCTTATTTGCTAAACAATTGAAAATCGAGAGGGAGGTAAAACCATCTATACTATTATAATGTAGAAAAAAATAGGATGATGGTTTAAGGTTTTAATTCCTCAAATAGTTAATTCTTATGCATTAAAATTCGCGCAAAATTATAAAGTTCTTGTAATAAAATAGACTTGTTTATATTTCTAAATTCAATACCCTCGCGTAATTGAACAGGAATGGTTGTAGCAGAAAAATTTGATTTAGAAACATAGTAAACAAATTCTAAATCAAATAAGTATCGATTAATTGTGGTCTTTAAAAAAAGCTCTTTTACTGATCTTCGCATACCTTTCAGTCCGCATTGAGTATCAGAAGTAATCAATTTTGGGAAGCAAAAACCAATCATACTTCTTAATATTTTCGAAATTACAACTCTATAAGTTGGTAAATGTTTATAATAATCTTTGTTTTTAATGCCAATGGTAACATCATTTACTGCAAGCGATTCAATAATAGCCAACATTGACTCTTGTGTGTAGGGCAAATCAATATCTGTATATACAATATAATCTTCTTGCGCGGCCGCAATACCTTTTCTTAGTGCAAATCCTTTTCCCATATTTTCAGAATAGCTTAGGCAATTTACATTCGGAATGGCTTCAAAGAATGCGTTTGTCTCTAGAAGTTCTTGTTGGGTAAATCCACCATCTATCGTGATGTAAAGCTTTACTGAAAATTCATGAAGAGATTCGGCTAAGGCTTGAAAATGATTGTATAAGTTAGCTTGCCAAAGTATCATAGGTCTATAAACAGGAACAACAATAGCAAGAGATTTTTGAGACAAGAAGTATTTTTTGGCGAAAATAGCTAATTCCTTGAAGGGCTGTGAATATATCTCGAATTAAAATAGTCTATTTTTTTCGAACTTCTGTATGATTAATTGGGATGAAAATAAAATACCTTTAAGAAGAAAATATTTTGCAAACCGTCCATTTAATAATAGTTTTAGTCTTTTATGAGAAAGCAATTTACTCGATTTACCCCTCATTTTTGGTTTCATATTTGCCTCAGTGCAAGCTTTGCATGGTATTTATTTCGAAATGTTTTAATGCAACCTACAGCAGCCATGATTGGTGCAAACGGAGATGGGTTTAAAAATTATTTTACTTTCTTATATCATACATTTTATGGTAAAGGTATTTGGTTCGAAGGCATGAATTATCCTTATGGAGAGCATGTCACATTTACAGATAATCAACCTTTATTATCTGTTCCATTAAGTTACTTAAATCAAGTATTACATTTTCAAATACCGACATTACTTGGCATCATGAACCTTATACTGATTTTGAGTTTTTTATTAAGTTCCATATTTACTTTTATGTTACTCAACAAACTCAAAGTAAATCCGTGGATAAGCTCTATTGCAGCAGTTGTTATTACCTTTTTTTCGCCGAATATCCTCCGAGTTTTCGGGCACTTTGGTCTGAGTTATACATTTTACATACCCTTGCTGATATTGCTTTTTTATGCGTATTTCGAGCAAAATCGTAAAACTATTTTGCTAGGAATTATACTCGTATTGGTAAGTATTGCATTTCTGCATTTCTATAATTTCGCGATTGGTGCATTTTTAATTGCTAGTTTATGGTTTGCTACTTTATTATTTAATGTTAAAAATTTAAAAGCCACTTTTCTAAAAACTTACGGCGTTATTTTAAGTGTATTTTTGGCATTTGTTGTTGTCAAGCTTATTCTTTTATTTACAGATCCTATTCAGGACAGACCAACGAATCCCTGGGGAACACTTTCCTACCTAAGTAATTGGCGGAGTGTGCTGACGAGTAATTCAAGTGATTTGGGTTCCTTTTTAAATATCCTGTTCTCCGATTTAGAATCCGTTGAATTTGGTGGTGAAGGTTACGGTTACATTGGAATATTAAATGTGTTTTTTTGTGTTTGGATTATACTCTTGATAATATTAAAGCTGACAAATCGTTGTTTAAAAATGGAAATTCCGGTATTCGAAGACGCACAAAAACAGATGATGCTCGCAGGGTTCTTATGTTTACTATTTAGTATGGGAGTTCCTTTTATTTGGGGTTTCGAAAACTCTATAGATACTGTGCCTATGATGAAACAATTTCGAAGTTTAGGTAGATTTAGTGTCATCTTTTATTTTCTAACTTCAATAAGTATGGTAATTGGTGTGCATAAGATATTCAGCAGTTTGAAGAGTCAGTTTAAATATGTAGAAATGAGTTTTGTAGCAATCCTATTATTAGGTGTTTCCACCATAGAAATGTTTGGATATGGAAAAATTATTCAAAAAAGATCGGATACTTCAAGCAAAGATTATGAAGCATTCACAAACTACATAGATAGTGTTCAACTTAGTAAAGATTTGAACAAAGAAATCAACAATCATCAAGCGATTGTGGGGTTTCCATTTTTCTGTATTGGTTCTGAAAAAGTTGGATATGGACAATCTGGGTTTATTATTGATGCTTCATTTCAATTCTCCTTAGCAACAGGCTTACCTATTGTAAATACCCATTTATCAAGAAGTTCATGGTCTCAAAGTTTTTCATTAATGCGTTTAACTGGAGGTCCTTTATCAGACAAGTCGCAATTCGGTTCTTTACTCAACAAAAAAAATCTTCTTTTGATATATCAAGACAGTAGTGCATTGTCGCCAGATGAAAAATACCTTTTTCAACATGCTCGATATTTGACAAATATCAAAGGCATTTCATGCTTTTCATTATCATGGGAGAATTTAATGCAATACGAAAGTCGATTGAAAGATTCGCTTAAACTTGCTGCCCCTCAAGCCAACACATTACTCGTACATCGCTCATTTGAAGAAAAGAATTCAGAAGAAAAAATTTTCGGCAAAGGGGCTCAAGCAACTTTAAATATTCCGGAACTAAATTTGCTGAATGAAGAAATTCAATTAATGAAAGACTCAAGCTATGAACTTTCAGTATGGGTCAAAGTAAATGATGTCGATTACCGCATGCCTCATTTTTATATCGAGTTGTTTGACAGCGCTTTGAATCGGGTTGAGAATCATGATATATTATTTAATAGAAGTCTCAATGATAATCAAGGTTTTTGGGTTCATATTCATGAAATATTAAAACCTAGTGTAGATATAAAGCATATTATATTGGATTTCATAAACGATGATAAAAGTTCAGCAACCTATATTGATGAATTACAAATTAGGCCGCTCTACGAATCGGTATTGCTGAAAGAGTCAAAAAAGTTATTATATAATAACCATCTAGTATCGTGGTAGTTTTTCAAACTAGTTTGTAAATTTTTTTTGCGCATTGAAAATTTAGGTCCAATAAGCAGTATCAAACAGAAGTACGAGAGGCTCAATTTCCTTATATCCTAAGCGATTAACATATGTTAAAATTTCAGTGTTTTGTCGCTAATTGTAATTTTCTATAACTAAATGGCTTTACTTTTATATTGGACTTTAAACATTAAATACAATTGCTATGAAAAAAGTATTTATTTCTTCCCTGATTATTGCGGTCTTAGTTTGGATTTCATGTAACAAAGCCGCAACAGGTTTACAGGATCATGTAGCACCTCAACTACCTTCAACTGCTTATGAATATGCAAGTGCGAAGTTGCCAGATGGGAATGGTGTAAATCAGTTTACACAAAATGGAGGATTCATGGGCTTTGATATGCCTTTCTTCATGTCGGGTCAACGTGTGTTGGTTACGAATGAAGGAGCTACCCTGGGTCGTGTACTTTTTTACGATAAATTATTGTCTCTCAATAATTCAGTATCCTGTGGAAGTTGCCATCATCAATCAAAGGCATTTTCAGATGGTTTAGCCCTGAGTCTTGGATTCGAAGGTCGTATTACGACAAGAAGTAGTATGGCAATTATAAATCCGCAAATGTCAAATAATTTGTTTTGGGATTCTCGTTCATTTACTATCAACGACTTGTCGTTAGCACCTGTACAAAATCATATCGAAATGGGCATGGAGGACTTGAACGTGCTTACTAAGAAATTACAAGAAACTAAATATTACCCATCATTATTTCAAAAGGCATTTGGTACTTCGGCTATTACAGAAACGGCCATTTCGAGTGCACTATCGCAATTTATTGCTTCAATAACGACGAGTCATTCAAAGTTTGATGAAGGAAGAGCAAATAACTTTAGTAATTATACACAGTTAGAAAATGCAGGACGAGCCATATTTAATAGCGCGGAAGCAAAATGTGCAACTTGTCATGCAGGTCCTAATTTGAGTGCGCCAGATCAACCTGGTGGCGAGTATGGAGGACAAACATTTAATACAGGGTCAGCTTCTGATGTAAGAGGTACAACCAATATTGGACTTGATATTATTCCGAATGATGTGGGTAGAAAAGATGGCATGTTCAAAATTCCGAGTTTACGCAATATTGCTTTAACGGCACCTTATATGCATGATGGAAGATTTAAGACTTTACGCGATGTCATAGATCATTATTCATCTGGCATTAAGCCCGCACAGAATTTAGATAAGAAATTTAAAAATGCTGATGGAAGTGTAAAACATATTCAATTGAGTGAAAGTGATAAAACGGCTCTGATTGCATTCTTAAATACGTTGACCGATTATGAGTTTATTAAAGATGAAAAATACAGTAATCCATTCAAATAGTCTTTATGTTTAAGTAAGTTTGATTACAAATAATTAATTGATTCTAAGACAAGTTTTTCATGAAGCCCAAATTTTGTATTGATGCAGAGTTTGGGCTTTCGTATAATTTGGGATAAACCCAGATTAGGCATTTGGAATGCGCAAACGATAAAAGTATTTGTTATCAATCATGAGACAGGATTGATAACAAATACCAAAGCGTCACGTTAACAATTAACGAGACCAACTAACACCTTAGAATTTTCGTGCCTTAAATCCTATCATGTAATTTGGATTAAACTTCTTATAAAAAAAATAGATGCTAAAATGTTTTTAAGTCCGAAAACCATAAATGGTTACCACAATGAATATTCATGAAACTAGATGTGAAATCTCGTGTTGGCATAGCTAGGTATGCGATAAAACAAGGCTATAAGAAAGAAGATTCTTAGCGTTGATTAAATAATGGTATCATCCAACCAAGGCGTATGTCTAAAGATTCGTAATATCTGGCCGCATTCGGATTTTGGCGCAAATCATACATAGCCATAAAAAATAGATGCCCGATATCGCTTTGTCGTTGACAATAGCCACCGCCTACTAGAAACGAAGACACACTTAAGCGACGCGATTCAACATTTAATTGCCCAGATGAATTGAAAAACCTGTCTGTATAAACTTTCGTATTATTTATTTCAGGCTCGACACCAATTATTATCATGTTAGCAATGATATAGCGTGCAAATACACTCGCCGAATAAGATGGAATTTTATATCGAAACTTCTCATCTAAGTTTGATACAGGATTTTTATAATCTGTAGATTGTTGAAAATAGCTATAACCCAAGCTAAAACCTGCATAGAAATTATCAGTAAAAGCATAAGCCAAAGAAGGATTAAGATTGAAGGCAAACCCTCTATTAAAAGCGTTCACCCCAATACCTGGGCCAAGTAATATTCGTGTTTTATCAAGAGCACCATCCGAATTTTTTTTTGGCCGCATGCTATTCGCAATCGAAAATTCTTTGCATTGTGCAATCTGAGTTGCCAAAAGAATAACAAAAAGTATTGAAAGTTTTCTCATGATAAAATTATGATCTAGAATACAAATCTAAATCATTGTAATTAATTATAAATATTTGATGAATTTGTATTCATATCGAGTGCGAATCTAAATAGGGCTTCCTGAATAATTCATAGTCTCATCACAATTCTCAAGACAAGTTTTTGCAGGTGATGAAGAAGTTGGACAACCAATAATTAGTAAAAATATTTGAAAAACGTTCAACTTTATAAGAGAATTTAAATTTTGAAATTTGTGCTTACTGATACAACTTTCTAATATCGAATCCTGTCGTGTAATTTGGATTTAATATTCGACATTTCCCGTTTGCAATATCTAGCTATTATTTAAATAGATAAGTTGCTGAAGATATTTTAAAGAATCACATTTTCTTTTTCCACATTCCTTTTTATTAAACTCTTCATCTATTACATTTGCAACTTAGCAAACAAAAAGTCAGTCATTTATCAATTCTTGCGCAAGCGAGATAAAAAAAAAATGCCTAAAGACAACTCAATCAAATCCGTTTTAATTATCGGTTCTGGTCCAATTATCATTGGTCAAGCTTGTGAGTTTGATTATAGTGGAACCCAAGCAGCACGATCCTTGCGAGAAGAAGGAATCAAAGTAATTCTAATTAATTCAAATCCGGCTACCATCATGACAGACCCGATGATGGCAGATAGGGTTTATCTTTTACCGCTCAATGTAGAAAGTATTGAACAAATTTTACAAGAAAATGAAATTGATGCGGTTCTACCAACTATGGGTGGGCAAACAGCACTTAATTTAGCCAAAGAAGCGGAGGAATTAGGTATCTGGAAGCAGTATAATACTCGATTAATCGGCGTGGATATTAAAGCGATTGACAAAGCTGAAGATCGTGAGCAATTTCGTCAATGGATGATAAAGTTAGGTGTAACTGTTGCTAAAGCTAAAACGGCAAACAGTTATTTAGAAGGAAAAGAGTTTGCGCAAGAAATCGGATTCCCATTGGTGATTCGCCCATCATTTACGCTAGGAGGAACAGGTGGAGGTTTTGTAAACGCGCCCGAAGATTTAGATAATGCATTGAATAATGGTTTGCAAGCATCACCTATTCATGAGGTTTTGGTTGAGCAGGCTGTATTGGGTTGGAAGGAGTTTGAGTTGGAATTATTACGCGATGCAGCTGACAATGTATGTATTATTTGTACAGTTGAAAATTTTGACCCTATGGGTGTGCATACAGGTGATTCTATAACAGTTGCCCCTGCTATGACTTTAAGTGATACGGCTTTTCAATTAATGCGCAATACGGCCATTACGATGATGCGTGATTTAGGAAATTTCGCGGGTGGGTGTAATGTGCAGTTTGCACTAAACCCTGATACGGAAGAAATTATTGCCATTGAAATCAACCCACGTGTGAGTCGTTCTTCGGCATTAGCAAGCAAAGCTACTGGGTATCCAATTGCGAAAGTCGCTGCTAAATTAGCGATCGGCTATCGCTTAGACGAATTAAAGAATCAAATTACAGGAAATACTTCTGCATTTTTCGAGCCTACTTTAGATTATGTTATAGTAAAAATACCAAGGTGGAATTTTGATAAATTCAAAGGCGCTAAAGATACTTTAGGCTTACAGATGAAAAGTGTGGGTGAAGTGATGGCAATTGGTAGATGTTTTACTGAGGCCATTCAAAAGGCTTGTCAAAGTTTAGAAAACAATGCGGTTGGTTTAGGCTATTATGGTAAAAGTTTAATGAAAACAGATGAGATTTTAGAATCTTTGAAAACACCGAAATGGGATAGGGTATTTAGAATAAAAGATGCCTTGATGGCTGGGGTAAGTGTCAATTCAATATCAAAAGCAAGTCATGGAATTGATAAGTGGTTTTTAAATCAAATTAAATTATTGTGCGATATTGAAAAAGAAATAGAAAAGTATAAGCTCGATACCCTGCCACCTGAATTATTGCGTGAGGCCAAGCATCATGGTTTTGGCGACGAGCAAATCTGCCGTATTATGAATGATGGAACAGAAGATGAACTATATCAGATGCGAAAGAATCTAGGTATTACACGTGTTTTTAAAATGGTAGATACTTGTGCAGCAGAATTTGAAGCGGTAACACCTTACTTCTATAGCACGTTTGAGAAAGAGAGTCAATTTGTAAATGAATTAGTATTATAATGTCAATTTTGAAAACTGTAGCATGAAAATTGAAAGCTTACTATCTCTAGATTAATCTCTGCGGTCTGAGAAAATTGAAACGCGATGTACGCATCAATTTTGTGAAGTAAAAAATATAAATAACAAGTCAAACATAATATGACAAAACTCAAACACAACGAAAGCATCGTTAGCGACAAGAAAAAAATTATTGTATTGGGTAGCGGTCCGAATCGAATCGGACAAGGTATCGAATTTGATTATTGTTGCGTACATGGATTATTAGCAATTAAAGAATGTGGCTATGAATCCATTATGATAAATTGCAATCCGGAAACAGTTAGCACCGATTTTGACATGGCAGATAAATTATATTTTGAACCTGTGAACTGGGAGCACATTTATGAAATTATTGAACACGAAAAACCAGAAGGCGTTATTGTGCAATTAGGTGGACAAACTGCGCTCAAAATTTCGAAGAAATTACATGAAAAAAATATTCCGATTATAGGTACTAGTTTTGATAATATGGATATTGCGGAAGATAGAGGCAGGTTTAGCGATTTGCTGAAAGAGCTTGGTATTCCATACCCTGAATATGGCACTGCACTAGATGTCGAAGAAGCTATAGAAGTGGCTAATAAAGTTGGCTATCCTGTATTGGTGCGTCCGAGTTATGTAATTGGTGGACAGCGTATGCGCATCGTAATTAATGACGAAGAGGTAGAAAAAGCTGTCCTAAGTTTATTGAAGCATATACCAGGTAATAAAATTCTAATCGACCATTTCTTAGATCGTTGCCAGGAAGCGGAGGTTGACGCCATTTATGATGGAGAGCAGTTGCATGTGATGGGTGTGATGGAACATATTGAGCCTGCAGGCATTCATAGTGGAGACAGCCATGCTGTGCTGCCCGCATTTAACCTCACTCCTTTGGTTGTTGCCACCATGGAGCATTACGCTTTGAAAATTGCAAAGGCCCTTAATATTAAAGGGCTGATTAATATTCAGTTTGCAATTAAAGACGGCAATGTATTTGTCATTGAAGCTAATCCACGCGCAAGTCGAACCACGCCATTTATAGCCAAGGCATATCAAATTCCTTACCTAAATATAGCGACTAAAGTGATGTTGGGTTACAATAAATTAAGTGATTTTACGTATGAGAAAAAGCTAACTGGTTTCGCAATTAAAGAACCTGTATTTAGCTTCAATAAATTTCCAGGCGTTAATAAAGAATTAGGACCTGAAATGAAATCAACAGGTGAAGCCATTCGCTTTATTAAAGATTTGCGTGACCCATATTTCAGACAATTATATAAGGACAGAAGTATGTATTTAAGTAAGTAAGATTATTTTAAACATGATGGAAATTGCAAATTAAATTACTTGCAATAATGTTTTTAATACTATTGGAGTCATTAATATTCATTTACCTCAATAAGGTAGTTTGAAGGATAATTCTTCAATTCATCAATGTCCTGTAGAAGTATTTATTTAATTCTTCCTTTGTATGGTTTGTGCCTACAACATTTCTATTGCTGATTTGTTCGATAAGTCTTAAAGTTAAAACCTTATCTACCCCAACCAATCCAGTCATTCGCATTAGCTAATACCATAAGCGATAGTAAGAATATCATACCGGCTATTTGTGCATATTCTAAGAACTTTTCATGCGGCTTACGACCTGTAATCATTTCATATAAAGTAAACATTACATGCCCGCCATCTAAAGCAGGTATAGGCAATAAATTCATAAAGGCTAAAATAATTGAAAGCAAGGCTGTTAAACGCCAAAACGACTCCCAATGCCAAACGCCAGGGAAAGCATTAGCCATGGCTTTGAAGCCGCCAAGTCCCTTGTAAGCTTCGGTTTTACTATCAAATATTAATCGAAATTGATCCACATAGCCAACCAATTTTTCCTTCGTTAAGGCTGCACCTGCTGGAAATGAGGCTGCTAACGAATACTCATTATGTATTAATTTTAAAACCTGCATACTATCTAATTTCTTCTCATCTAAAATAGGAAGCACACCCAATTTTTTTTCTGGCATTAAGGTGGTTTGTAACACCAAATTTTGCCCACTTCTAGTGATACCTACTTGAACCGTATTGCCTTTGGATGCTGCTAATAAAGTTTTCATTTCATCAAAAAAATTAACGGCTTGACTATCGATACTCGTAATAATATCACCTTTTTGCAAACCTGCTTTTTTAACAGGCGCATTTTTATCAATAAAATCAATAATTGCTGGCACCCTTGGCGTTATGAGAGATCCTGACCGACGCTTACTCTCAACCAGTTTTCCTATTAAATTTGCTGGGAAATTCAACGGTATTTGTACACCATTTCTATCTACAATAGCAGATTTACCTGTGAATACTTTATAAGCAGCATCATCCAGGAAGTCAGCACTTTTACCATCAATACTGATAATCTTATCGCCACTTCTGAAACCTACTTGATACAACAAACTATCTTGTATGGCAACACCATGTTTTAAAGAAGACATAGGAATTTTGCTATCACCCCATTTGTATAATACCAAGGAGAAAATGAGTATTGCAAGGAGTACATTTACAATAATGCCACCTAGCATAATGATTAATCGTTGCCAAGCTGGTTTACTTCTAAATTCCCATGGCTGTGCAGGTAATGACATAGCTTCTTTGTCCATGCTTTCATCAATCATGCCAGCTATTTTTACGTAGCCACCTAAGGGTAGCCAACCAAGTCCGTATTCGGTATCGCCGATTTTTTTCTTAAATAATGAAAACCAAGGATCAAAAAACAGATAAAATTTTTCAACACGACATTTAAACCATCGTGCTGTAATATAATGTCCAAATTCGTGAAGAATCACTAAAATACTCAACGACAATAAAAGTTGTCCAGCTTTGATTCCAACTTCTGTCCAATCGATTTGTAATAGTACCATGTAGTATAAAGTAAAATAAATTTATATAAATTAAATGTAGTTGCTTGCTAGTTTGCGTGTTTCAAAGTTGCAATCAATATAATGTTGTAAAGTAGGTTTTGCCTCAAAAGGGATTTCGGATAAGCACTTTTCAATCACATCACTCATCTCAATAAAGCCTAGCTTATTTTTCAAAAATGCATCCACTACAACTTCATTCGCGGCGTTTAAAACACATGGCGCGTTGCCTCCTTTAAACATAGCATCTTTTGCGAGGGCTAAATTGCGGAATGTTTTCACATCTGGAGCTTCAAAAGTAAGATTCGGATAGTTTTTAAAACTCATTCTTTTAAAATCATTCCGAACTCGTTGAGGGTAAGCTAGGGCATATTGAATAGGTAATTTCATATCTGGCAGTCCCATTTGGGCTTTCATGCTGCCATCTTCAAATTGAACCATTGAATGAATAATAGATTGAGGATGTACAACCACTTCAATTTGTTCATTTTGTAAACCAAACAACCACTTCGCTTCAATCATCTCTAAGCCTTTATTCATGAGACTGGCAGAGTCAACTGATATTTTAGCACCCATAATCCAATTAGGATGTGCCAATGCATGCTCTTTCTTTACATTAATTAAGAAGTTTGGTTTCTTACCTAAAAAAGGGCCGCCTGATGCAGTTAAAATAATTTTTTCAATTGGATTATTCTGCTCGCCTACCAAACATTGAAATATGGCAGAATGCTCGCTGTCCACTGGAATAAGTCTACCACCTCTCCGTTGAATCGTTTCTGTTACGATATCACCTGCTACTACCAAGGTTTCTTTATTTGCGAGAGCAACTGTTTTGCCTTGTTCTAAGGCTGATAGTGTAGAAGAAAGACCTGCATAACCAACTATGCCAGCAAGAAGTATATCGTACATGTCACTTGCTGCTAATTCTATTAAAGATTTTTCACCCGCAAACACTTTGATTTGATGGGTAGCTAATGCTTCGTTGACTTTTTTATATTGCGTTTCATCACCAATGACAACAGCATTTGGCTTAAATTCAATGGCTTGGGATATTAATAAGTCTGCATTGGCATGTGCCGTTAAGATTTCTGCACTAAATAAACTTGGATTCGCTGCAATCACTTCTAAAGCTTGTGTGCCTATAGAACCTGTGCTACCAAATATTGCTACGCGTTTTTTCATGTACCTTTTTGTCTTATCCTAATTTTTTTCGAGGCACGAAAGTACAACTATTGCAGCAAAAAGCTTTTCTATTAAAGTTATACGGTAAATTTTAAGGATAGAATTAACAATTACAGCTATTCCAGCAAGGTCTTGTTGTTTGTTGGTAAGCTATTCAACCGAGATTTTGCAGCAAAAACGAAGTGGGCTGCTATGAATAAAGCCTCCTAAGGCTTTTCACGGTAACCCCGATTTAGAAAATCTTGCCGAAGTTGTTTGCTAAGGGGCTAGATTTTTCGAATCGATTTTGCAGTTTGCATTTTCAACAGCAAAGTTTGGGTTCAATTACATTAATAAGTGTTGAAAAAATCAATGGGCTAGGTTTTTAATAGAATTTTAGCCCTAAAATCTGGCTTGAAGCTCTAAATATAATTTCACTATATTTGTCCGCAAATCGAAAAACTGATTATTACATGCGTTTCATAGTTTCATCTAGTATATTATTAAAAAATTTACAAAGTATTGGTGGTATCATCAGCACGAACAATGTATTGCCCATTCTTGAATCATTCTTATTTGATTTACGAAAAGATAAACTTTCCATCGTAAGTACCGATTTGGAGACGATGATGAAAGTACATATGGATGTTCAATCTACCGAAGAGGGGAGTGTATGCATTCAAGCCAAAGTATTATTAGAGTATCTTAAAAATTTGCCAGAGCAACCCATCACATTTGAAATTAATTTGGGCGATTATGGCATCGATATCACAAGTGAGCAAGGTAAATATAAAATTGTAGGCGAAGATGCTAAAAGCTATCCTACCGAGCCTGATGCTGAGGATATTGATACATTCACTATGTCGGCAGCCGAATTAAGTGACGGCATTGCCAAAACTATCATAGCAGTAAGCAATGATGATATAAGACCTGCCATGAGTGGGGTGTTTTTTGAGTTAGGCAAAAGCAATTTGACATTCGTGGCAACCGATGCTCATCGATTGGTGCGTTGTGTAAAAACTGATGTTCGATGTCCAATTGAAACTAGCTTCATCGTACCTCGTAAGGCGCTAAATCAGTTAAAGAATAATTTAAGCTCTTCCACCGAAGTGAAAGTTTCGTTCAACACAAATCATCTGTTTGTGGAAGGAGAACATATTCAATTAAGCTCTCGACTTATCGACGCGAAATTTCCTGATTACAAGGTCGTGATTCCTGCAGATAGTCCATTTACGCTAACCTTAACAAAAGCAGAATTTGTGAGTGCATTGCGCCGAGTAAGTGTTTTTGCGAATAAAACTACCAATCAAGTTGTACTTGATATCGTAGGTAACAATTTGCATTTATACGCACAAGATGTCGATTTTTCATTTGAAGGTAACGAACAATTGCCTTGCCAATACGATGGTGATGATATGAAAATAGCTTTCAACGCAAGATTATTGTTGGAGTTAGTGGTTGCGTTAGATAGCGAGGAAATTAAATTTGAATTAAGCACACCGAATCGTGCAGGCATTGTGAAGCCAGCAGAGAAAAAAGAAAATGAAGATTTGCTAATGCTTTTAATGCCACTTATGATAGGATCATAGGCTTGTGTTTTCTGAGGAATTATATATCTTGTTGAAAATTCATTGAACTAGTAAATTGTATTATTTCGGCTAAATTTTTGAAGCTATGGAATTGAAGAGTTGTTTAATTTTCGAGCCATATTGCTATGAAATTAATAGAATTAAACAGAGGTAATACGGAAGATTATTTTGTTAGAATTGTTATTCAAACTTTTAATGATTATCCGTTAAACTACCTTAATATGGTGAATGAATACAGACGACATCAATTTAGTACCTAATTTTTTCAAAGCATTGTATCAAGTAAAAGTTTTATTGTTGGATACGGCCTAAGATTTGAGGCATATAAAAATATTGAAATCGGAACTTAACTTTTATCCACTGTTTGAGCACAACCGAATTTAGTGATGGAGCTAGTATCTGCATGTGCGAGTTTGGATAAAAGTAGTGTAGATGAAATTATTTTTATGCTGAGAATCTTCAGCCTTGTCTCGTCACATGTGACGAGATGGAAAAGAAAATAGGTAACTTTACGGATAATCATAAAACTTTTTCAGTGACGAGCATCTCAAATTTTTATCGTTCTCTTGAAAAGAAATTATAATAATCATTAAAAGGAGACTTATTAATTTAATCTAAGAAGGCACTTATTTTTTTGCTGTCTCTATTTTATAAATCACTAAAATTGAATTGTTTCAAGTTGCGTTAAAATCCAAACTATATTTGCAATTCAAAATTTAAAGACATGTCGAAAGCCTATATTATTGATGCAGTTCGCACACCGATTGGTAAGTATGGAGGTAGTTTAAGCAATATACGGCCTGATGATTTGTTGGCCATCGCTATTAAAGCACTCATTCATCGAAACGAAAACATCGATGTGCATGCCATTGAGGATGTCATTGCTGGTTGCGCCAATCAAGCGGGTGAAGATAATCGTGATGTCGCTCGTATGGCCGCACTGTTGGCAGATTTGCCTATTTCAGTAGGTGGCAATACGGTGAATCGTTTATGCGCTTCAGGACTGCAAGCCATTATGGATGCATCAAGAGCCATTATGTGTGGTGAAGGCGAATTATATATTGCTTCGGGTGTGGAAAGCATGACACGTGCCCCTTTTGTGATGGGGAAATCTGATTCGGCATTTAGCCGTAAGGCTGAAATTTTTGATACTACTATTGGCTGGCGTTTTATTAATCCGACCTTGGCAAATATGCATCACCCATTTAGCATGGGTGAAACAGCCGAAAATGTAGCGAAACAATGGAGTATCTCTCGCGAGGCACAGGATAGATTTGCATTTGAAAGTCAGACAAAATATGAGGAGGCTCATAAAGCAGGGAAATTTGCAGACGAGTTGATTCCAGTTGAATTAAATCTTGGAAAAGGAAAAACAACCATGTTCGAAAAAGATGAACATCCGCGCTTAACGCCACTTGATAAATTAGCTGAACTAAAACCTGCCTTTACTAAAGATGGAAGTGTAACCGCTGCAAATGCAAGTGGTGTAAACGATGGTGCGGCTGCTATTTTATTAGCCAATGAAGATGCTGTAAAAAAGTATGATTTAAAACCAATGGCAATGATTAAAAGCATGGCTATTGCTGGTGTTGATCCTAGTATAATGGGTATTGGTCCAGTGCCTGCTACAGAAAAAGCATTGCAACGAGCCGGTTTAGGCATCGATGATATCGGCTTAATTGAATTAAACGAGGCATTTGCATCGCAAAGTTTGGCTTGCATGAAAGACTTGAAAATCAATCCAGAAAAAGTGAATGTAAATGGGGGCTCGATTGCATTGGGCCATCCTTTGGGATGCAGCGGAGTCCGTATTTCTACCACACTCTTACATGAAATGAAAAGAAGAAACGTTAAGTACGGACTAGCAACTATGTGTATTGGTGTTGGACAAGGAGCGGCTATTATATTTGAAAATATTTAAATAAGAATAATCATGAACGAAGCTATACGAGAGCTGGAACCGAAATCATTGTGGAATCATTTTGCAGACTTGAATGCAGTACCACGCGCCTCAAAGAATGAAGCACGCGTGATTGAATTTATGAAGAAGTTTGGTGAAAGCTTAAACCTATCAACCTATGTGGACGAGGTAGGTAATGTTATTATCAAGAAGCCAGCCAGTAAGGGTTTTGAGCATAAATCTGCGATAGTTTTGCAAAGTCATTTAGATATGGTTCATCAGAAAAATGCGACAACCATTTTCGACTTTGATACACAAGGCATTGATATGTTGATTGATGGAGATTGGGTCAAAGCGAATGGGACCACATTAGGTGCCGATAATGGCATAGGTGTTGCAACCATCATGACAATTTTAGCTTCAAAGGAGATTGAACATCCCCCTATCGAGGCTTTGTTTACGATAGACGAGGAAACTGGAATGACGGGTGCATTGGCTTTGCAAGGAGGTTTGCTAGACGCGAAAGTTATGCTCAACCTCGATACAGAAGAAGATGACGAACTCACAATTGGATGCGCAGGTGGAGTGGATGTAAGCGCTACGGGTACCTATCAAACCTTTAAAGCCAAACTTCAGCAAGGGTTGCAAATATCTGTAAAAGGGTTAACTGGTGGGCATTCTGGCATTGACATTCATAAAGGTCGAGGCAATGCGAACAAAATAATGAATCGATTACTGTCGAGTCTTAGTAAACTTTATCAAATTGAGATCAATCAAATCGATGGGGGTAGTTTGCGCAACGCAATACCACGCGAATCGGTTGTAATAATAGCTATTCGAAATGCAGACTTAGAGTCAATGCAACAGTTTATAGAATCATTTAATCGTATACTTCAGTTAGAATATCACCATACAGATCCGAATCTACATATTTCGTCTGATTTAGTAACATGCCCTGAAATGGTTTTGGAAGGTGGTTTTCAAGCACGTTTATTATCATGTTTGTATGCTTGTCCAAACGGAATCTATCGAATGAGTCCTAGCATAGATGGGCTTGTACAAACCTCGAACAATTTGGCTCGCGTATTCCTTTCGAATGGGAAGTATTCTATTCAATGTCTTACCAGAAGTTCGGTTGATACAGAAAAAATTGATTTGAGAGATGCCATTACAGCCGTTTTTAATTTATTACAATCTGAAGTAATTTATGGTGGCGAATATCCAGGATGGACGCCCAATCCGGATGCAAGTATCGTAAAATTGATGCGTAAAATTTATGTTGAAAAATATGGCGGAGAACCTAAGGTGGAAGCTTGTCATGCTGGTTTGGAATGCGGTATTTTAGGAACTAACTATCCTGATTTGCAAATGATTTCCTTTGGACCAACCATCCGTGGTGCGCATTCTCCTGATGAAAAAGTGAGTATTCCTTCCGTGAGAAAATTTTGGGATTTTCTGCTTGATACACTAAGAAAGGTTGAGTAGTAAATTGTTTATAACACAAGCTGAAATTTTAGGCGTTTAAAAATGAAATTTGGGTGTAGAATCATTACTTTGTATCCTGCAATATAAATTCTATTTTCGCGTGGAAAACTAACAAGACATGCTCGTGCAAGTTTTGTAGGTAATATATCAAACAAAACACTATGATAATACTTGGCGTAAATTTTAGTCACGATGCTTCTTTAACCATTATCAAAAATGGAAAAATAATTGCATCTATTGAAGAAGAAAAAACCTGCCGTGTTAAACAACAATTTGGATGGCCTGAAACTGCTTGCACTCGGCTATTACAAGAATATAATATTCAACCTTCAGAAGTTGATATAATCTCATTTGGTGCATTTATTGATACGGTCATCAATAAGGATGAAATTCGTTATCGATTTAGTAGAAGTAAGTCAGCGAAGAATAAAGAAGTAATGGCTCGTGTACTATCCTATGCAGGCTTAGCTAAAATTGGAGAGCGTGATAATAGAAAGGTATTTGAAGAGGAAGTTCGTAAACTAGGATTTAGCAATGCAAAATTAGAATTTTATAACCATCATTTATGTCATGCAGTTTCAGCTTGGTATGCAGCTCCTTTTCATTGTGATTTAGTTTACACGTCCGATGGATATGGCGATGATGAATCGATGACTTTTTATATACCTGATGAAAAATTAGGATTAAAGAAAATTGCTTCACACAGCTACGAAACATCAGTAGGTCAGTTTTATAGCGGTATCACCATGTTACTAGGGTTTCGCGCCACCAGACATGAAGGGAAGATTACAGGATTAGCCGCTTATGGCAAACCTACCGAGCTCTTAGATAAATTTCGGTCTTTATTCAAATTTGAAAATGGTATTTTAACTCGTTTCCCTTTTGATCAAAAGGAAATGTTATGGAATAAATATGGTTTGGATAAAAATTTGACTTTAAGTACAAAAATAAATTTTCATTCACAATCTAGTGCAGGGATAGAATATGGAAAAAATACTTGGATACTTGATGCTTGGTTAAAGGAGGAAACAAAAGGTCACACAAAAGAAGATATTGCTTTTGCATGTCAAAAAGTAGCGGAAGAAATTTCATTGCAGTTATTAGATTATACCATCAAAAATTTGTTAGGGGGTAAAAAAATAAAGTTGGCGCTAGCAGGAGGTGTTTTCGCTAATGTCCGCATCAACCAATTATTATTCGAACACGATTTAGTGGAACAAGTTTTTGTGCAGCCTGCCATGGGAGATTCGGGTCTTTCGCTCGGAGCCGCCGTGTTGACTGATTTGGCTCAACATAAAAATATGCTAAGTGGTCAATATAGGTTTATCGATACTTATCTTGGTCCAGATTATGCCAATGATTTACCAGCATTTATTAATGAAATAGACCATACAAAATATACG
>Ga0315903_10000721_pt1 | contig 49443 bp, 38 predicted proteins | sample LakEriMetagenome_7_FD_203524 | JGI IMG/M metagenome (GOLD analysis project Ga0315903, IMG submission 203524) | Freshwater fungal communities from buoy surface, Lake Erie, Ohio, United States - Buoy 2 MA119 | ecosystem: Environmental > Aquatic > Freshwater > Lake | place: USA: Lake Erie, Ohio... | reverse complement strand
CGCGTGAGCCCATCAACAGCGATGGGCTCACGCGGCTTGCGGACCTGGAGGAGAGCTGGCTGGAACGACTGGATGCGGTGTTGATCGGACCGGGGCTTGGCCCCGATCCCCAGGGCCCGGCCGAGCGGGCGCGCTGGCAGCAGCTGGCAGGGTTTGAGGGCCTGCTTCTGTTGGACGCGGATGGGCTCAATCGGCTGGCGCTGGGAGCGGCGGGGCCGCCGGCGCTGGAGTGGTTGCGGCAACGCCGCGGGCCCACGTGGCTGACGCCCCATGGGGGGGAGTTCGCCCGTCTGTTCCCCGCCTTGGCAGATCGGCCCGCTGCGTGGGCGGCGCGGGAGGGTGCCGGGCAGAGCGGCGCGGTGGTGGCGTTGAAGGGCGCCCGTAGCGTGGTGGCCGCCCCGGATGGAAGCACGTGGCAGCTGTTAGCGGCCAGCCCCGCAGCCGCCAGGGCCGGACTCGGGGATGTGCTCGCTGGCTATGCCGCGGGGCGTGGGGCCCTGGTGCGTTCCTCGCAGGCGTCGCTTGAGGCCACCCATCTGGCCGTGGCGGTGTTGGATCACGCCCTCGCGGGACGCGCCGCGCAGCGTCGCTGGGGCGATGGCGGCGTGACCCCGATGGTGGTGGTGGCGGAACTGGGGGAGGCAACGCGATTGCCACGATGAGGGAGCAACAACCAGCCCACCCCTGGCGAGCCAAGTCAACAGCCTCAGAATCGGCGATGCCGCAGCGGAAGGCCCCCGTCCACGTGTCGCTTCAACCCGCCTGCTCGCCGCGGCGATCCTGCGCCAGCCAGCATGCATGTGTTGATTTGAAGGACAAAATCTAAAGGGTTGCTGAAGTTGCGTGGGGTTTGGCTCAGGAGAAGAGATATTCATAAACCGTCCGACGTTTCCCATGTCAGCCTCCTCGCTCCGAGCGGGCGAAAGTAACAGTCGCCGCTCCGGCGATTCGATGACGTGGTACCTGGCCTCGATTGGCCGGGAACCCTTGCTGACGCCCGCAGAAGAAATTGAGCTGGGCAATCAGGTCCAGACGATGATGGCCCTCGTCGAAGTTGCACGAGAGGACTACAGCCAGCAGGAACTGAAAAGCATTCGGATTGGTCGCCGCGCTAAAGCAAGAATGATGAAGGCAAACCTGCGCCTCGTCGTCAGCGTTGCCAAAAAGTACCAGGGCAAGGGGATGGAATTGTTAGATCTCATCCAGGAAGGCTCTTTGGGATTGGAGCGAGCTGTCGAAAAGTTCGACCCTACCCGTGGCTACAAATTTTCCACCTACGCCTTTTGGTGGATTCGCCAGAGCATGACCCGTGCGATTGCCTGCCAATCCCGCACGATTCGATTGCCGGTGCATCTCAGTGAGCGCCTCATGGCGATCCGGCGGGTAAGCCTTGATCTAGCCCATAAGCTCGGAGCCATGCCCAGCCGACGCGAGATCGCCGAGGCGCTGGATATGCCTCTTGACGAACTGGATTCTTTGCTGCGCCAAGCCCTCACCACCTCCAGCCTTGATGCACCGGTTCATGCCGAGGAAGGACGGAGCTATCTCGGCGATCTGATCGCCGATTCCAGCACCGAGGAACCTCTCGATCAAGTTGAACGGGGGATGCACCACGAGCAACTGGGGCGCTGGCTAAGCCACCTGACCGAGCAGGAGCGCGAAGTGTTGTCGCTTCGCTTCGGTCTTAATGGCCAAGAGCGGCTCACCTTGGCGGAGATCGGGCGCCATCTCGACGTGTCCCGTGAGCGGGTGCGGCAGGTGGAGCTCAAGGCACTGCGAAAGCTTCGCAATCTCACACGTCGATAGGTTCTGCACTGGCTGGTTGCTTATCTTGCTCACCACAGCCAGAAACGGCGCCCATGGATTTTGTATAATTTCAGCCTTCTCTGGACACCTTCAGCACAAGCGCGAGCTGAGATCACAATCAACATCACTGCCCAGGCTGGAACCATGATCAATTCACCTTGGCAAGGCCAATCTTGATGTTGAACAGTGGCCGCCTCGCAACAATTTTGGCGGACGCTGTACTGAGGATGCCGACCTGCAGGAGATTTGTGGGCTTGCCAAGACCTTGGTACGGCATCAGCTTCGCTCTCTTCACCGGCCAAGTGGGCAAGAGTTCTTTCGCTGTTTCGCTCTCCAGGCCAGCGGGCTAAAGCGTCCACGCGTGGTCACTGGCCTGAAGTTCGCGACTTGGCTCCGGCCGCTGGACCGCCGGAATGGCGGGGGTCAGGGCTTAATCCTCAGCCCAGATGTAGCGGGTCAGTTCGGCCCCATCCGGCTCGGGGGCGTCGAGGGCATAAGACACGCAGTCGGCAACCTCCGCATCGATCTCTTTCTCGATAGCCCGCAGATCAGGTTCCGTGGCCAAGTCCTGGGCGATGAGGCGAGCGGCGAGCTGCTTGATCGGGTCGCGCTGGGCCCAAAACTCCTTCTCGGCCTGGGCTCTCAGTTCGTCAGGGTCAGCGAGGGAATGTCCCCGGAATCGATAGGTGAGACATTCCAGCAACGTTGGGCCTTCACCAACCCGGCCCCGCTCAATGGCCCGTTGGGCCGCGGCGCGCACGGCGAGTACGTCCATGCCATCCACCTCCTCACCCGCCATCCCAAAGGCGGCGGCCTTGCGCCAAATCTCCGGATCACTGGTGGCGCGGTTGTGATCCATGCCAATCGCCCAGCGATTGTTCTCCACCACAAACAGGATCGGCAGCTTCCAAAGCGACGCCATGTTGAGGCATTCAAAGAATTGCCCCACGTTGCAGGTGCCGTCTCCAAAGAATGCCGCCGTGACGCTGTCATGGTCGGCTTCCCCGAACACCTCGCGGCGGTAGCGGCTGGTGAAGGCAGAACCAAGGGCCACAGGGATCCCCTCCCCAATGAAGGCATAGCCTCCAAGCAGATGATGCTGCTTGGAGAACAGGTGCATGGACCCGCCGCGACCCTTGCTACAGCCGGTTTCCTTGCCAAAAAGCTCGCTCATCACCTCCCGGGCAGGCACCCCGCAGCTGAGGGCGTGAACGTGATCGCGGTAGGTGCTGCAGAACCAGTCGTACTGAGGGCGCATCGCCTTAATCACACCGGTGGAGACGGCTTCTTGCCCGTTGTAAAGATGGACAAAACCAAACATCTTGCCGCGGTAATACATCTCGGCGCACTTGTCCTCAAAGCGGCGGCCCAGGGTCATATCGCGGTACAGCATCAAGCCCTCGTCTCGGCTTACCGCTGCCGGTTCAGCGGGGTAGAGCCCTTCCAGGCGGACGGCGTGGCTGCCGGCTTCAGGAGGAGGCCCTGCCACCGCGCCAGCCGGAGCGGTGGTGGTGGTGGCCGTCGAAAATCGGTCCTGCGACATGGGCTCACCGACGAGAGATCGCCGTTGGAAGGTCACTTGTGGGATGACTGTAGGGGGTCTGCCCCGGCGACTCTGTTCACCGTGACCGGCTTGCCGCCTCGCCAGAGTTCCCGTCGCCGGGTTGCGCCACACCAGAGCGCTGCGAGAAAGCCAACAGCGGCGAGCGGCCCTGGGCCATCTCCTTACACTGCGCCCACCGATGGCTAAACCGGTTGGATCTGCCGATCGATCACTTCGGGCTGCTGGGGGTGACCCCAGGTTCCGATGCTCAGGGGGTGCTCAGAACGCTCCAGCTGCGCCTTGATCGGCCCCCGGATCAGGGCTTCACGGCGGAAACCCTCGAAGCTCGTGCGGCGCTCCTCAGCGCCAGCGCCGATCTGCTCAGTGACGCGCCCCGGCGGGCGGCCTACGAGGCGGATCTCACCGCCCTGACCCGCTCGGAACAACCGGTGCAGCCAGCCCTGGAGATTCCCAGCAGCCGGGAGGTTGCGGGGCTGCTGCTGCTCTTGGAGGCAGGGCAACCACTGGAATGCTGGGATCTCGCCCGCGGTTGTCTGCAGCCGCCCCAGGCGCCTGCCCTCGGGAGCAGCCGCGAGGCGGATCTGGCCCTGCTGGCCGGGCTGTCGTCGCTTGAGGCGGCGCGGGAGTGTCGTGAACAGCGGCGTTACGAGCAAGCCGCTCGCCTGCTTCAGGAGGGGTTGCAGCTGCTTCAGCGCATGGGGCAAGCGCAGGCCCTGCGCGAGACCATGCGTGGCGAGCTGGAAGAACTTGCTCCCTACCGAGTTCTTGACCTGCTCAGCCGCGATCTCGCCAACCTGCCCGAACGCCGAGAGGGCATGCTGCTGCTGGAGCAGCTGGTGCAGAAACGCGGGGGGCTGGAAGGGGATGGCGACGCGGCATTCCCGAGCGACCAATTCCAGCTGTTCTTCAAGCAAATCCGAGGCTTCCTCACGGTTCAGGAACAGGTGGACCTGTTCAGCCGCTGGGCGGAAGCCGGCTCATCCACGGCCGGTTTTCTGGCCGGCATCGCCTTGACCGCCTCCGGTTTCGCCCAGCGCAAACCGGAGCGGATCGCGGCAGCGAAGGATCGTTTCCTCGCCAGCGGCCGCTCCGGTCTCGAACCGCTCCTGGCCAATCTGCATCTCCTGCTGGGCGAGGTGGATCAGGCCATCTCCTTGTTCGACGAGGGCGCCGCCAAGGATCTACGGGCCTGGGCCTCGCGCCACAGCAGTGATTCCTTAGGCCGCTTATGCGCCTACTGCCGCGACTGGTTGAGCCGGGACGTGTTGCCGGGGTACCGCGATCTCGAGGCAGACCCGGACCTGGACGTGTACTTCAGCGACCGTGACGTGGTGGATTGGGTCGAGCGTGAAGACCGTCGCGCCGGTCGGCACTACTCGGCGGCCCCGGCCGAGGCCGCGACGCTCTCGCCCACGACGGGTGCTTCTTTTCCCGGCGACTTTGATTGGACGTTCACTCCACCATGGGATCGGGCCGACGGCGAAGGCCCATCCGCATCAGCCCCGCCGCCGGCCGAGGAACCCAACGCCAGGGCCAAGCGCCAACGTTGGTCGCTACCCCATCCATTCGCAAGACGGCCAGGGCTCTCCGCCTGGTGGCTCGTCACGGGGGCTGTGGCCCTGACCCTTGTCGGCGCGATCTGGGCACTTCGGCAGAGGGCTCCAGCCCCACCGTCCCAGCGGCCCGGCGTCCGTGCGCTGCAGGTGGTCCCCCACACCAGCGGCTCGCCTGGCTCCCCATCGCGGCCAGGATCGACGGCGGCCCAGGGGGTTGCCGGCCCGAGCGCCCCGAAGCTGCCGCTCAGCGTCGCGGATCCGGATGAGCCCCAGCTGCGGGGACTGCTCCAGGCCTGGCTGGACGCCAAGAGCGCGGTACTGGCGGGCAAGGAACCGGCCCTGCCGCTCGATCGCCTGGCCCGTCCGCGCCCGGTCGAGCGTCTGGAGGCCGATCGCCGCCAGGATCGAGAGGCGGGACAAACCCAGGACATTCAGGCGAAGATCCGCGAGCTTGACGTTCAGGAACGCACGCCCCAGCGGATCGCCGTCGCCGCCGAGATCGACTACCGCGACACACGCCTTGGCGCCGACGGCAAACCCGTTGGTCGCACACCGGCCACGACCCTGCGCAATGTTTATGTATTCGGACGCGACGGCGACACCTGGCGCCTGGCGGCCACCTACTCCGGGCAGTGAGCCCCTGTTGATCCATGTTCGAAGAGCTCTCCCAACGTTTCGAAGACGCCGTCAAGGGCCTGCGCGGGCAGGCCACCATTTCGGAGACCAACGTTGAGGAGGCCCTGAAACAGGTGCGTCGGGCTCTGCTGGAGGCTGATGTGAGCCTGCCGGTTGTGCGTGATTTCGTTGATGAGGTGCGGCGCCGGGCGGTTGGGGCGGAGGTGGTGCGGGGCATCAGCCCCGATCAGAAGTTCATCCAGCTGGTGCATGAGCAGCTCGTGGAGATCATGGGTGGGGCCCTGGCGCCCCTGGCCCATGCGGCCGAGGCCCCCACGGTGATCCTGATGGCGGGTCTGCAAGGTGCGGGCAAAACGACGGCCACCGCCAAGCTGGCGCTGCATCTCAAGGATCAGGGGCGACGGGCCCTGCTGGTGGCAGCGGATGTCTACCGCCCTGCGGCCATTGAGCAGCTGCGCACCCTGGGAGACCAGATCGGGGTGCCCGTGTTCAGCCTCGGCGCGGACGAGAAGCCCGAAAACATCGCCGCCGCTGGCGTCGCCCAGGCCCGTGAGCAGGGATTCGACACCGTGCTTGTCGACACCGCCGGACGCCTGCAGATCGACCAGGGAATGATGGAGGAGATGGTCAGGATCCGTGAGGCCACGCAGCCCGATGAGGTGCTGCTTGTGGTGGATTCGATGATTGGTCAGGAAGCAGCAGATCTCACCCGCGCCTTCCATGAGCAGGTGGGCATCAGCGGTGCTGTGCTCACCAAGATGGACGGCGATTCCCGCGGTGGAGCTGCCCTCTCAATCCGCAAGGTTAGTGGCGCCCCAATCAAGTTCATCGGCACTGGCGAGAAGGTGGAGGCGCTGCAGCCCTTTCACCCAGAGCGGATGGCCAGCCGCATTCTCGGCATGGGGGATGTGCTCACTCTGGTCGAAAAGGCCCAGAAGGAGGTTGAGTTAGCTGATGTGGCACGGATGCAGCAGAAGCTGCAGGAAGCCAGCTTTGATTTCGCCGACTTTCTGCAGCAGATGCGCCTGATCAAGCGCATGGGCTCCCTGGGTGGCTTGATGAAACTGATCCCTGGGATGAACAAGATCGATGACGGCATGTTGCGTCAGGGCGAGCAACAGCTCAAACGGATCGAAGCGATGATTGGCTCGATGACCGTCTCCGAACGCGCCCAACCCGAGCTATTGGCGTCCCAGCCCGCCCGTCGCCGGCGCATCGCCGCGGGCAGCGGCCACTCCCCGACCGACGTAGACAAGATGCTGGCCGATTTCCAGAAGATGCGCGGGTTCATGCAGCAGATGACCCGGGGCGGTATGCCGGGGATGGGTGGCATGCCGGGGATGGGCGGTGGCTTCCCCGGAATGGGGGGTGGCTTCCCCGGAATGGGCGGTGGCATGCCGGGCTTCCCCCAGCCGGGTCCGGCGGCTAGAGGCAACGCCCCGGCCAAACCAGCCCGCCCCACCAAGAAGCGCAAAGGGTTCGGTGACCTGTGAACTCCCTGGGTGGAGGGGGAGGGCCTTCGGCTAGGGTGTTCGTTTGAACTTCAACGGGTAACGCCGCAATGATTAAGCTCCGCCTGAAGCGGTTCGGCAAAAAGCGTGAGGCGAGTTTCCGCCTGGTTGCCACGAACAGCACATCCCGGCGGGATGGCAGGCCGCTCCAGCAGCTGGGCTTCTACAACCCCCGCACGAAGGAAACGCGCCTCGATACCGAGGCGATCCGTCAGCGGCTTCAAGAAGGGGCTCAACCCACGGATACGGTTCGGTCTCTGCTGGAGAAGGGCGGCTTGCTAGCCAAAACCATTCGCCCTGGCGAGGTGATCGGCAAACAGAAGCAAGCCGCAGCCCGCGAGGCGGAAGCCGCTGCGAAGCGCAAGGCGGAAGCGGAGGCCAAAGCCGCTGCCGAAGCGGAAGCTAAAGCCGCTGCTGAGGCGGTTGCGAAGGCTGCCGCTGAGGCGGATGGGAACGCCGAATCCGCGGACGAAGCCTGACCCCGCCCACCGCCCCCGCGGAAGGGTCTGATCACCGCGATCCCGATCCGAGCGACTCCATCGAGGGGCCGGCTGGCGGCGGGAGCATCCTGCCGACAGCCGGTTCCAGCATCGCGTCCTCCGGTGGGCCAACGGTGGCGGTGATCAGCCTTCCCTATCCCGAGGCCGCCACTGCCCTGGCTGGCCCGGAAGGAGTGATCTTGCGCAAGCTGGAGGCACTAACTGGCGCTTCCATCACCCTGAGAGGGCTCGATCTGGTCCTCCAGGGGCGCGAGTCCCAGCTGGAAAGGCTGCAATGTTTGGTGCGCGCCTTGGAACCCCTGTGGGGTCGAGGTGAATCGGTGAGCCTTGTGGACCTGCAGGCTGCCCACGGCGCCGTCAGCACCGGTCGGCTTGAGGAGCACCGGGCCCTGGCCTCGATTGAGCTGGGCACCACCACGACGGGCCGCCCGTTGAGGCCCCGGACCTTCCGGCAACGGGGATTCATCGAGGCCATTCAGCGGCACGACCTCACCCTGGCGATTGGTCCAGCGGGTACCGGCAAGACCTTCCTCGCCACGCTTCTGGCGGTGCGCCAGTTGCAGGAACGCCGGGTGGAACGCCTCGTGCTCACCAGGCCCGCAGTGGAAGCCGGCGAGCGCTTGGGCTTTTTACCTGGTGACCTTCAGCAGAAGGTGGACCCCTACCTGAGGCCGCTGTACGACGCACTCCACCTGGTGCTGGGCAAAGAGCGCTGCAGCGCGCTGATGGAAAAAGGGGTGATTGAGGTGGCGCCGCTGGCCTACATGCGAGGTCGCACCCTCCAGGACGCCTTCGTGATCCTCGATGAGGCCCAGAACACCACCCCCGCCCAGATGCGCATGGCCTTGACACGGATCGGCGAAAATGCCCGCATGGTGGTGACTGGAGATATCACCCAGATCGATCTGCCGCCGGGCCAGCCCAGTGGGCTTGTCGAAGCTGCCGAGGTGCTGGAGGGGGTGGAGGGGGTGGCCATCTGCCGCTTCGGCGTTGCCGACGTGGTGCGCCATCCCCTCGTGCAACGGCTTGTGCAGGCGTACGAGCGACGCGACCAGCGCCGCCAAGGCCCTCGGGGCAGGGAAGCCAGTGCGCCGCCGTGAGCGGCAGGCGGCAGCGAACGGGCCTCAGCTGGTGCCTTGCGGCCTGCCAACGAAGGGCATGGATCAAGGGCGGTGGGGTTCTCCCTACGTCGACACCCACCACAAGCGGGCATCCCCTGGCAGGATGAGGAGCATCTAGAGCGTGTTTGACGCCATGCCGGCCAGCAGCAACTTCCAACAAACGATTCAGGAGGCCAAGTTGAGTGGCCTTGTCGGCCCCAATGTGGTGCGCAAGGCGTTGCCCGTTGTCGGCGGAGGCATGGTTCTCACCGCAGCTGGCGTGATGGGAGGCCTGTCCATGATTGGCTCTCCTCTGTTTCAGCCGTTGTTCTTGGTTGCCCTGGTCGGCAACCTGATTCTTTTTTTCGTCTCTCAGAATGTCGCCCTCAAGGGGAATAACGGCACGGCCCTGCCGTTGTTGGCGACCTACAGCCTGCTGACGGGATTCACCCTGTCCGGACTGGTGGCCGTGGCCATCGGCACGGTTGGAATCAGCGCCATCGCCACAGCTGCTCTGGCCACGGGCATCACTTTTGTGGTCGCCTCAGTTGTCGGAACTCGGATGAGTGAAAGTGTCGGCCAGTCCCTTACTGCAGCTGTCGGCTTGGGGATCCTCGGCCTTCTGATTGCGATGGTCATCCAGTTCGTGGGCTCAATTTTTTCGCCAGGATTCGGTGGGTCTGGGTTTGAGCTCTTAATTGCAGGAGCAGGAACGGTCATCTTTGTTGGCGCCGCATTCGTCGACTTCTACACCATGCCGCGCACCTATCACGACGATCAATATCTGGCCGGGGCGCTTGGAATGTATCTTACTTATGTCAATCTTTTCATCTTCATTCTGCGTCTGATCATCGCACTGAATGGCGGCGGTCGTCGCGATTGAACCCTGATTCTTGATTAGGTAGGCGCTCCTGCTGATCCGGAGCGCCTAATCAAGAATATTCGCTGGCTCGCAGCAAGGATTTAAGATCTATCGCCCACAGTCTTCGACTAATTATCTACTCTCAATCGGTTTTTCCTCCTCCCGCATTTGGGTTACGTGCTTCACTTCTGACGTCTCTCTGCCGCTCGCCAAACACACGTAAAACCCCCTTCGCGACTGACCTCAGCTGAGGTCCCTTTCCGTCCCCACCATCCCGATCACGGCCCTTTCAGTGTTTGTACCAGGCACCATCTGTGTCTGAAGCAATTAGGGTCCTTGCCGTTTCGAGGTTCAAATCAAGCCAAGCCTGATCAGTTCCTTGCCGCCTTTCCTCAAGTCCTACCTCTCACTGAGAAGAGGCTTGAGCACTTTAGGTGTGAACTCTGTGGTTCAAGCTCTCGTTAGCACATCAGGAGGCTCGATCGGCTGATCTACGTCATCACTCCCGTCCCAATCCAGCTCTTGGAGCCAGCTTCCGGAGGGATGCAACCGGAGGCGAACCCCACGCTGAGTCAGTTCAAGCGCCGGCTGGCCAGGGCAACCGGTGTCGCTGGCATGAGGCAGTTTCACTTGATGTCCTACACTGTGGCATCAACCCAATAATGGAACTTCGCGCTGATGACGAAAGTAGCTCTGATCACGGGGATCACTGGCCAAGACGGTTCTTATTTGGCTGAACTTTTATTAGAGAAGGGATACATTGTCCACGGATTGAAGCGTCGCTCTAGCAGCTTCAACACAGATCGCATCGATCATCTTTATCAAGATCCACATGAAATCAATCCGCAGCTGGTTCTTCATTATGGTGATCTCACGGACTCTTCCAATCTGATTAGAATTATACAACAAGTAAAGCCTGATGAGATTTACAATCTTGGCGCCCAAAGCCATGTCGCAGTAAGCTTTGAAAGCCCTGAATATACCGCCAATTGCGATGCAATGGGCACGCTTAGAATTCTTGAGGCAGTGAGGTTGCTTGGCTTGATTGAAAGCACCCGTATTTATCAGGCTTCCACCAGTGAACTTTATGGCCTTGTCCAGGAAATCCCCCAGAGTGAGACGACTCCATTTTATCCGAGAAGCCCATACGGAGTCGCCAAACTTTACGCCTATTGGATTACCATTAATTATCGCGAGTCCTATGGAATGTATGCCTGCAACGGGATCTTGTTCAATCACGAAAGCCCCCGTCGAGGAGAGACATTCGTAACCAGAAAGATTACGCGAGGGCTGTCTCGCATTGATGCTGGCCTCGATCAATGTTTGTTCATGGGAAATCTGGATTCATTGCGTGATTGGGGACATGCTCGTGACTATGTTGAAATGCAATGGAGGATGTTGCAGCAGGATACACCTGAAGATTATGTGATTGCGACGGGTCGACAAGAGTCCGTGCGCCGCTTCATCGAATTGACAGCTCTTGAGCTTGGCTGGGGAGGAATCGAGTGGCAGGGGAAAGGAGTTGAGGAGAAGGGGCTGCGTCGCGACACCGGAGCGCAGGTTATTCGGATCGATCCCCGCTATTTCCGCCCAGCGGAAGTGGAAACCTTGCTCGGAGATCCAAGCAAGGCTCACCGGAACTTGGGCTGGCAACCTACAACCACCCTTGAGGAGCTGGTGGCTGAAATGGTTGCCTGCGACAAAGCCGAAGCCGCCAAAGAAGCCTTGCTGCGGAGGGAGGGCTTTCCAGTGGTTGGCTCGATGGAAAATCCTCCCACCAGCCTGGCTGGCAAGGCCTCCTGAGCATCGGGAGAACGATCATGTCACCAGCTAGGTTGATCTCAACATCAGATCGCATTTTTGTTGCCGGTCATCGCGGCATGGCCGGCTCCGCGATTAGCCGTCGCTTGCGGGCCGGAGGATATCAGCAGTTGCTTGAAGTCAGCCGCTCTGAGCTTGACCTCACTGATCCCGTCGCCACCCATTCCTGGTTTGCCCAACAGCGGCCCGATGTGGTGGTACTTGCGGCGGCCAAGGTGGGTGGCATCTTGGCCAATGCAACCTATCCCGCAGATTTCCTGCTTGACAATCTCAAGATCCAAAATCACGTCATTGAAGCTGCCTGGCGCTACGGCTGCCGGCGACTGTTATTCCTTGGTAGCAGCTGCATCTATCCCAAGTTTGCCCCCCAACCGATCTGCGAGGAGTCGTTGCTCACCGGCGCCTTGGAGCCTACGAATGAATGGTATGCCATTGCCAAGATTACAGGCATTGAACTTTGCAGAGCATTGCGTCAACAACATGGCTTCGATGCCATCAGTCTGATGCCAACCAACTTATATGGACCAGGCGATAACTATCATCCTCAGAATAGCCATGTACTGCCGGCTTTGATTCGACGCTTTGATCAGGCCCTGCAAGACGCTGCGCCACAGGTCGTTTGTTGGGGGACCGGCACACCTCGACGGGAGTTCCTACACGTTGATGACCTCGCTGATGCTGCCGTGTTTTGCTTGGAATCTTGGCAACCCCAGCCGCAAGAGCTGCAGTTTCTCAACGTTGGTACTGGCGTCGATCTTCCGATCAGGGAGCTCGCTGACTGCGTTGCTGCAGCCGTTGGTTATCAGGGGGAGATTGCCTGGGATGCTTCGAAACCCGATGGCACGCCGCGAAAAATCCTTGATGTGTCCGCCCTGGCTCGGCTTGGTTGGCAAGCACGTATTCCCTTGGCTGAAGGCCTCGCTCGGACGGTGGCCGATTACCAGCAATCTCGCCGTGAGGGAAGCGCCCTACGCGTTTGACATCTCTACCCGTCGTTCACCCCCAGGGCTTGCTTGGGGCTCTAAGGCGTGCATCCCACCCCTTGATCCAGCCCGGTCTGCGGCAACGTTGAGAGCCGCGAAATCTCGGAGCTGTGAGCCGCCCTTTCGGTTGGCCCAACTCCCAGGAATTTGATAGATCACTGCCGGCTATAGCCACCCCACCGTAGCTGGATCCGCCGGCAACCAGCCGCCATGGCCTTGCCATCGTTGTTCTCAACAGTTCCATCCCCAGGGGTGTGCCAACCTACCTGGTCAAGCTGGACTTGGTTTTTTGCAACACAACGACCCTGGACAGCCTGGCCAACTGGTCGAGTGGACATCTCCGCCAGGGACGGGACCTGAGGCACTGGTGGAGCGCTGGCTGACGGACGGGCGGATCCAGAGCCTGCTTCATTGTGTTCTGAGCGAGCCCAGCAGATGACGCCTGCCGAGCGCGCCCGTTTCCAGCACCCCTGCCCAGCCGTAGTCGAGCTGATGGTGGTCGCGCCGCTTACGGAGCAGGCACTGCCTGGCTCAGGGCCCATCGGTGCCCAACTTCCAATCTGGACGACGACTGCCTGGCGGGGTAAAGAGAGGAGGCCGCTTGGTTCTGTGAAACCCATGGACGCCGAGACCCCATCGTCTCAGACCAGCGAAGCTCTCCCCGACGGAGCCAACCAGGCAGGCCGGTGGGTGCGAGTGGGGAGTTCCCTGGCCAGTGACCCGGAAACGGCCGTCGCGGAGGCCCTCTCCACCGTGTTGGAGGCTGGCCCGCCGCTGCTGGTGCTGATCTTCTGCAGCCCCCGCCACAACATCGAGACCCTGACAGCCCAGGTAGAGCAGCGTTGTGGCGGGGCCCAGGTGATCGGCTGCACAACCTCCGGCGAGCTGGACATCCAGCGCTCGATGGCGGGCGGCCTCTGCTTATGGGCGTTGGGTGGGCAGGGTGTGTCGGTGGCGACGGGGATGGGGCAGGGCGATGCCAAGGGGCTGCATCAGGCCGCCCATGCCGCCGCCCGCTGCCTCGACCGGTTGGAGCGCCGCGACCACACCGTGCTGGTGCTGCTGGCGGATGGCCTCTGCGGTGACCAGATGGAGGTGGTGCGAGGCGCTTATGAGGTTGCTGGGGTGGACGTGCCGCTCGTAGGCGGCTGCGCCGGCGATGATCTGGCCATGCGTCAAACCCGACAGATCTTCGGCCGCCAGGTTCTCAGCCATGCCGTCGTGGCCGCCGCCATCAGTTCAGAGGCACCCTTGGGCATCGGCATGTCGCACTGTTGGGAGCCGAAGGGCGCGCCGTTGCTGGTCACCGGCAGCGATGGCACCAGCGTCTGGTCGCTGGATGATCGGCCGGCCCTTGATGTGTACCTTGAAGCGTTTGAGGCTCCCGCTGATCTCCTTGCTCGATCGAAGGCCTTCGCCGCATTTGCCTCCACCCGCCCCCTCGGCCTACGCCGACGGGATCGCATTGAGCTTCGCTTTGTGGCCGGTTTCGACCGGGAGCGGCGCAGCCTGCTGACGATCGCGGAAGTTCCTCAGGGAGGACTGGCCTTTCTGATGCAAGGCGACCAGCGCTCGGTTCTGCAAGCCACCCAGGAAGCCTGCGAACTGGCTCTGCGGCAGCTGGGTGAGCGGCAAGCCTGCGGCATGTTGTTGTTCGACTGCGTGGCCCGACGCTCCGTACTGCTCGCCGATGGCAGGGCCGAAAGCCAGGCGGAAGTGGAGCGTATCCGAGCTGTCGTCGGCAACATCCCGGTCGCTGGGTTCTACACCTACGGCGAGATCGCCCGCACCCACGGAGCCGGCGGATTCCACAACCAAACCCTGGTGGCCCTAGCCGTCGCATGAGCGAAACGCCCTGGTCATTGCTGGTGCTGTCGGAGCTGCTCTCCACCTTCCGTGTCGATGACCCCCAGGCCCTGGGTCGTGTGGTGAACCGGGTGGCCGAAGCGGTGGATGCCGAGGTGGCGGCATTGATCGAAGCGGCGACAATCCAACACGCGATCGGCCTGCGCGAGGCAGATCGCCAGACGTTGCTTGAGTTGGCGCCCAAGCGCTTGCCAGTGCAACAACTTCCGGCTGGCATGCTTCACCTCTACTGGGCCCCGATGGAGGCGGAGGCTGTGCTGGTGGTGGGGCGCTTGGCGGAACCCTTCACTCTCGAAGAGCGCTCGCTGTTGCGGGCCATGGGCCGCAGCGTCGAGCTCTGCAATCAGGTGCTGCGAGCGCTCTCGGCGGAACGCATGGCCCGTCAGGCGGCTCTGGAGCAGGCCCTTCATGACCCGCTGACCGGTCTGCCTAACCGGCTTCTGGTGCTGCAACGGCTGGAAGAGCTGTTGGGGGAACACGCTCAGGGCCTGGCGCCATGCCCCCCGGCCGTGCTGTTTATCGATGTCGACCGGTTCAAGCTGATCAATGACGCCCATGGCCATGCCGTTGGCGATCACTATCTGATGGCGATCGCCGAAGATCTGCGCAAGGTCGTCCGCTCCGTCGACCTGGTAGGTCGGCTGTCTGGCGATGAATTCGTCGTGGTGATCCGCTCCAGTGACCAGCGGGAGGCCACCGCCCTGGCGCAGCGCATCCTTCGCCAAGTGGGAACGCCAAGACCGCTGGCGGGGCGCCTGCTGGGCCATGGCCTCTCGATCGGGATCTGTTGCGGCACACCAGACGAGAAGGCGGAGCGGCTGATCGAGAACGCCGACATGGCCATGTACCAGGCCAAACAACGCGGTCGTGAACGTTACGCCATGTATTCCCCGGGGCTGCGACAGCAGGTTCGCCGGCGGGCCGCCATGGAGGCGGATTTGCGTCGGGCGCTGGATTCAGATCAACTCAGCTGTGCTTACCAGCCCATCATCAGCCTCTCCCAACGCCGCATCATTGGTTTCGAGGCCCTGGCCCGTTGGCAGCATCCGCGGCAGGGCCAAATTTCACCGGAGACGTTCATCCCGCTGGCCGAAGAAAGCGGTCTGATCGTGGCCATCGATCACTGGATGATTGGCCAGGCCTGCGCGGACCTCGCCGCTTGGTCGTCGCGTCAGCCCGGCCCGCCGATGCAGCTTTGCTTGAACGTCTCAGCCCGCAGCTTCCTGGCATCAGGCCTGGTTGAGCGCCTGAGGCAAACGTTGCTTCAGACCGGAATGGTGGCCCAACAATTGCATATAGAAATCACTGAATCACTACTCATGGAAGACCTTGGCCATACGAGTGAGGTGGTTGAACAGCTCAGTGAACTCGGCATCCGCTTGGCGATCGATGATTTTGGTACCGGCTACTCCTCCCTGCGTTACCTGAAGCGATTTCCGGTGGGCATGCTCAAGATCGATCGCTCCTTCATCGCCGGGCTCGGCAAGGACCCTGAGGATGCGGTGATCATCCGGGCGGTGATCGGCATGAGCCAAGCCCTCGGCATCGAGGCGGTGGCCGAGGGGGTGGAGCACCTGCGGCAGCTCAGCCTGTTGGCCTCCCTGGGCTGCGACCTGTTGCAGGGGTATCTGTTCGGCCATCCGTGTGAGGCGATGGCGGCGGAGGCCCTGCTGCTGTCGCCCTTGCCGCTGCCGGCGAGCGAAACCGGCGGCGAAAGTGTCGTCTTCCACTAAACCGTGGCTGTCCGGACTGTCCCATGGCTGTCCGGACTGTCCCATGGCTGCCGATCCCCAGCCGATGCGGCGTCAACGACCGTGGCGTTCTGTTCGATCCTTGCCCTTACCCGCAGGTCCAGAACTGTGCTCGGCATGACCACGAGCCAACGCATCCATGGCGCGGCTGCGGCTGGCGGCGTGCCCGCCTGGTCTCGCCGCTGCTTGGGCCTTGTGGGCGGCTTGCTGGCCCCACGGCCCACCAGCTGATGTCTGCGGCCAGCGACGCCAGCCGATGCTGGAATCGGCAAGGCAGCACCGCCGGGCAGCCGTGTTGAGCTCCTCGATCCCCCTCGCCGGCCTCGGCTGGCTCGCCCTGATGGCCTTCGCGGCGGGGTTGGTGAACGCCATCGCCGGCGGCGGCTCGCTGCTCAGCTTCCCGGCCCTATTGGCCACTGGGCTGCCGCCCCTAGCGGCCAATGTCACCAACACCGTGGCCCTGGCCCCGGGCTACGTGGGGGCCGCCCTGGCGCAGCGCCGCCAGTTGCAAGGCCAGGGGGGGCGGCTGCGTCTGCTGCTGCTGGCTGCCCTCCTCGGGGGGGTGGTTGGTGCTGTGTTGCTGCTGAACAGCAGCGAGCGGCTGTTCAGCGCCCTGGTGCCTTGGCTGATCCTCAGCGGTTCACTGCTGCTGGCCTTGCAGGAGCCCCTGCGCCAGTGGCTGCAGCGGCGTGACACCGCCCGAGCGCAGCCCCAGGCTGATCGGCTCGCCACGCTGCCCGTCTTCCTCGCCAGCGTGTATGGCGGTTACTTCGGAGCTGGGCTGAGCGTGATCCTGCTGGCTTTGCTGGCGATCACCCTGGAGGACGACCTGACGCGCCTCAGCGGTCTCAAGCAAGTGTTGGCCCTGGCCAGCAATCTGGCCGCGGCCCTGCTGTTCCTTCTGGTGGCGCCTGTGGCCTTTCTCCCAGCCGTTGTGATGGCCTTGGCCTCGGTCGCCGGTGGCGCGGCGGGCGGCAAACTGGCGGGCCGCCTCAATCCCCAGCTGCTTCGTGGGCTGGTGGTGCTGATCGGTGTGGTGGTGGCGATCCTGCTGATGCGTCGTCCCTGATCTGCAGCCCAAGCTGAGCCGCTCAGGCCGTCGCCGTGGCGACGCTGGCGGTGGCCACGGCAGGACGGCGGGAGCGTCCGATCCGATTGCTGATCTCACGGCTGCGGTTCTGGTAGGCCTGCACCAGGGGCAGCCGCTCGCGCTCATAGGCCCGAAGCGCCGCCAGGGGATCCTCACGGTTGGCGGCCAACTGCCTGGCCAGGCATTCCCCATCCTCCAGGCCCGCCGTCATGCCACGGGCCTGGGAGGAGCTCATGGCGTGGCCGGCGTCGCCGATCAGTGCCACCCGCCCCTGCACCAGGCGCTGCAGCGGATCGAGATCAAACGACCAGTTGGCCACCTGCCGCTCCAGAGGGGTGGCCCGCATCAGGGCGGCCACATCCTGCGGCAGGCGGTTCAGGGCGTCGTTGGGGATCGGCTCGCGCAGCAACCTCCGCTGTTCCTCCCGGGATGGCGGCAGGGGCTCCTCATGAAAAAAGCCCCAATGGGTGAGGGGCCGGCCCGAGGGGTCCGGCCCCAGATCAAAGACATTGGCGTAAACCCCTCGGCCCCGGGTGTAGACGATGAACTGACCGTCGCGGCAGAAGCTGTCGTCCTCGATCACGCCGCGCCAGACGCGATCGCCGAGATAGTTGAGGCGATGGCCGGGATCCAGGCCGGGAGCCACCCGCGAGAAGATGCCATCGGCACCAATCAACAGATCTCCGCGCCAGCGACGACCATCCGTGGCCTCCAGCTCCACGCCGGCTTCGTCCTGCCACCAGCCAGCCAGCTCCCAGCCACCTTGGAAGCAGCCGGGAGCCAAGGCGGAGGCCAGGGTTTCAAGCACCACGCGGCGGTGAATCAACAGGCTGGGGGGCCGTTGGCAGTCTTGATCCGCGTCGGAGGCCTCAATCAGGCCACCGCGCAGATTGCGGAAGACGAACGTCCGCACGGGCTGGCTGGCGGCACGCCATTTCGCCACCAGTTCCGGCAGGCCGGCGGCGAACACCGCCTCCAGCCCAGCCGCCACCAGCAGGATGCCGCAGCCGTCGCTGCGCACCTCCGGGGCCCGCTCCAGCAGGCTCACCGCGTGCCCCTGCCGCTGCAGCAGAAGCGCCAGCAGGAGGCCCGAGCTGCCGGCCCCAACGATGGCGATCCGCAGCGGCGAGGCAGAAACCATGGGGCCAAACGCAAGGTGTGGACCGTAGCCAGGTGGATCTGGCAGCCGGGTAAGCATCGACACCGCTTCGCTGCCGCTGACGAAGGCCGGCCACCGGATCCCGATCGACGATCCACCGCTTCAGCGCGGCTGCCGCCGACACCGCGATGTGCGCGAGGCCTGCGCTCGTCTGGCCGTTCGTGGCGCGTGTCATGACGACCCAGCAGAGCACCCCAGCGGCGATCGTCTTGCCGACAATTCAGCCTGTGTTTCCAGTGCCTGCCTGTGAACGAGCGGATCCCAACGTGGAACTCCGAAGTGGACAGCGACGCCGATCGATCCGGCCATACTCCCTGCCGATTCCACAGACCCTGGGGTTGGTTCGAGACCCTGGCCGAAGGCCCCGACTACCTCGTGAAGCGGTTGTACCTCAACCCCAGTCGGCGCATCAGTCTGCAGCGCCACGGCCATCGCAGTGAGCATTGGGTGGTGGTCAGTGGCTCTGGAGTGCTCACCTGCGACGAGGACACCATCGCCGCCTCGCCCGGCACCTCTCTATTTATCCCCGTGGCCGCCATCCACCGGGCTGAAGCCCATGGCGATGCGGCGGGCCTCGAGATCATCGAGGTCCAGCGGGGCGGTTGGTTGAGCGAGGACGACATCGAACGGTTCGAGGACGACTACGGGCGACTGGCTCCGGCGGCCTGATGGCCCCATCGGGTCGGGGGGTCTGATCCTTGGCTCACGGCACGATGTCGCCTGGTCCTGGATCGATGGGAGCACGCAAACAGGCGCTGCTTCGAGAGGTTTCCAGCACAAACATCACGGGATGGGACAGCGCGACCGATCCAATCAAGCCTTGACGCCTGGCCCTGACCGTTTGCGGCTCTCGGGCTGACATCCCCCTGGTCTGCCCCAGCCCCGGGAGGTGAAGGGAGGTTGTGTTATGTTTCGGTTGTACCCCTTTGATTCAGGGCAAGGCAGCTAAGCGTGAGATCGGCATCGGTCCAGATGGCGGTTGATCTCCCGGATTCACTGCAGACCTGGGGTTAAAGGACATTCCCAGGCCATTTGCAGGCCCAACCGAATTTGACCCTCTTTCAAACAGGAAACGCCAGCACTGGCGTTTCGGCAGATTTGCTGCAGGATGTTGCCCTGCTGGTCGTGGATGCCGAGGCATCTGTGGCAGCGGGTCCCCAGAACACCGCTCCGCAGGATGAATCGCTCAACAGCGGCGCTCTTGCCTCCATCGAAGATCCCCAGTCTCAGGCCGTTGCGCAGCCCGGAAACGCCGCTGACCAGTCCAATGGCAGTCTTGGCGACCCTGAGGCCGCCGCCGCGGCTCCAGCACCAGGGGGCTTCTCCGGTTTTGGACTCAACCCCCAGCTACTGGCGGGGTTGGAAACACTCGGGTTCGCCACCCCCTCCCCGATCCAGAAGGCGGCCATCCCCGAGCTTTTGTTGGGCCGAGATCTGGTGGGTCAGGCGCAAACCGGCACCGGCAAGACGGCGGCCTTTGGCCTGCCATTGCTCCAGCGCCTGGATCCGGAGCAGCGCACGCCCCAGGTGATGGTGCTCACCCCCACCCGGGAACTGGCCCTCCAGGTGGCCGCGGCGCTCACCAGCTACGCCACCCACATGGAGCGGGTCAAGGTGCTCGCGATCTACGGAGGTGCCGATTTCCGCGACCAGATTCAGCAGTTGCGCCGTGGCGTTCAGATCGTGGTGGGCACTCCCGGCCGGGTGATGGATCACATGCGCCAAGGCACCCTTGATCTCTCCGGCCTGCGCTCCCTGGTGCTGGACGAAGCCGATGAGATGTTGCGGATGGGCTTCATTGAGGACGTCTCCTGGGTGTTGGAGCAACTTCCCAGCGAACGGCAGGTGGTGCTGTTCTCCGCCACCATGCCGCGGGAGATCCGTCAGCTAGCCCACACCTACCTGCGCGACCCTGCTGAAATCACGATCCGCCGCCGCGAGGCCGACGCGCGTCGGATCCGTCAGCGCTTCTTGATGGTTTCCCCCGCCCAGAAGCTTGAGGCCCTGGAACGGGTGCTGGAAGCCGAGCGACGCGAAGGCGTGATCATTTTTGCCCGTACCCGGGCCGTCACCCTCACGGTGGCGGAATCCCTGGAAGCCCACGGCTACGAGGTCGCGGTGCTCAATGGTGAGGTGCCCCAGGCCCAACGGGAACGCACGGTGGAACGGCTGCGGGATGGCCGGGTGGATGTGCTGGTGGCCACCGACGTGGCGGCCCGCGGTCTTGATGTGGACCGGGTGGGCCTGGTGATCAACTACGACATGCCGTTCGACAGCGAGGCCTACGTGCACCGCATCGGACGGACGGGACGGGCCGGACGGAGTGGCGATGCCATCCTCTTCCTCACCCCCCGTGAACGGCGTTTCCTCGCCGGTTTGGAGCAGGCCGTGGGCCAGGCGATCGAACCGATGAACGTGCCATCGAATGCCGCGATCAACCAGCACCGTCTCGATCAGATCCGTCGACGTCTCACCAACAGCCTGCTGGAACCGCGAGGCAGTGAGGAGGAGCGGGCCCTGCTGATGGAAATCCTGCAACGGGTGGCTCAGGAACAGGGCTGCGAGCCGGAGCGGTTGGCCCTTGCATCCCTGCAGCTCAGCTTGGGATCGCGGCCCCTGCTGCTTTCCGGTGAGGAGCGCTGGCTTCAGCCTCGCCGCGAAGGCTCCGATCGCGCCCGCGGCTCCGACGGGCCCAGCAGCGCACGTCCCGAACGGCGCCGTACCGCTGACTCAGAGAATGAAGGTCCCCCGGAAGCCAACATGGAGCGTTTCCGGTTGGAGGTGGGCTGGCGTGATCGTGTCAAGCCCGGCAACATTGTGGGCGCCATCGCGAGTGAAGCCGGCATCAGTGGTCGTGCCATCGGCAGGATCCGCATCTACGACACCCACAGCACGGTGGAACTCCCCAGCGGCATGCCCGATGCCGTGTTTCAAGATCTGCGGCGGCTGCGGGTGCTGAACCGAGAGCTCTCCATCTCGCGCCTTCCTGCTTGATCCCCTTCTCTTGTTCAATGCCTAGATCGTTGACGACCGGCCGGCCCCGTGCGCCCCTCTGTCAGCGGATCAGCGGGGCCACGGCGATCGTGTGGCTCCTCAGCCTGGTGCTATCCCCCTGCCAGGCCGGCGGCATTGAGCAGGTGGTCCGCACCTTTTGCCTCTCTGCCTTCCAGGTGGAGATGCAAAGGGCGGGCAAGGTACCGCCCGCTGGCATGGCCGATTTCGCCTGTTCCTGTGTGGCCGACCGCATCGTCGACGGCACCAGCCTTGATGATGCCCAGCACACCTGCCGCCTGGCCACGGCGCGGCGATACGCCCTCTGAACGGCGAAGGCAGCGGAGGCCAAGAACTTGTCACGGCGGCCCCTTTGGTGCTGATCTCACAACCGGGACGCTGGCCTGGCAGCCTGGCCATTGTTGAGGCGGGTGCCGCCCGAGGGGTGGCACCGCTTGGCCGCGGCAGCCCGATCAGGCGGCGAGTCCTGTGACCTCACAACTGCTCAACACACTGAGCTCTGTCAGAGACAGCCGCTCGACCGCATAGATCAAGGCGGGCTGCACCGAAGCGGTCTCAGTGCAGACGAGGCTCTGGAGCAGATCAAAGAGATCCTGTGGGGCGAGCTCGCCGTCCTCGCTCCAGGCGAGGCTCCAGGGGACCGGTGCCGTCATAGGTGGCCGTGCAGATCAGCGTTCGCTGACAATGGGGCATTGTGCGGGATCCCAGACCATTCCAGAAGATTTGCTTTCGAATCGCTTTACAAAGCGTTGCGTTTGAGGTTTTCCGGCTTCCGGCTGCTGGCTGGAGCTCCGTGACGCAAGCGTGCTGTGAAATGGCCGTGTCCCGCGGCGCCCTTGGCGGTGTCCGGCAGGCGTTGACCTACTATGAATGAGATTCTCTGGCGAACAGGTTCTCTTACGGCTCGCTCAGCCGGCTGCGACTTCAGGCCATCCCCCTCTTGCCAGGGTGAGGGCCCGGTCATCGCCGTTACTGGCCTTCCCACGAGAACCCGAACATCGGTTGAATCAGTTCCAGGTTTCTTGATTGAATGACCATCTACGTCGGCAACCTCTCGTTCCAGGCAGAACGCGAGGATCTGCTTGATCTCTTCGGCCAGTACGGCGAAGTGCGCCAGTGCAGCCTGCCCCTCGACCGCGACACAGGCCGGAAGCGCGGCTTTGCCTTTGTTGAACTGGCTGATGATGATGCCGAGAAACGGGCCATCGATGACCTCCAGGATGTGGAGTGGATGGGTCGCATGATTCGCGTCAACAAGGCCACCCCCCGCGAGGGCGGCGGCGGCGGCGGTGGTGGCGCCGGCGCTGGCCGGGGCGGTTATGGCGGTCAGCGGGGCGGCCAACGCGCCGGCGGCGGCTATAGCGGCGCCGGTGGTGGTGGCGGTGGTGGCCAACGCTGGTGATCCCCAGGTGTTGACCCGCTGCAGCCCCGGGCAAACCCTGCCATGAAAACCGGCAGGGCAGCGTTCCTACGCCAGGAGCCGGTCGAGCCGTTCCAGCACACGCCTTCAGCTCCAGCGCCGCTATTGCGCTTATTGCTCATCCTCAGGCCACACCGCCGTCTGGTGATGTTGGCCTGTTTTTGTTCGATTGTGAACAAATTGCTGGATCTTGCGCCGCCGGTGCTGATCGGTCTAGCGGTGGATGTGGTGGTGCGCCAACGCCAGAGCTGGATGGCTGCCTTCGGGCTCGCCAGCGTGCCTCAACAGCTCACAGGCTTGGCGCTGCTCTCCTTCCTGATCTGGAGCGGCGAATCGCTGTTTGAGTACCTCTACGCCCTGCTCTGGCGCAATCTCGCCCAGACGGTGCAGCACGCCTTACGCATCGAGGCCTACGACCATCTCCAGCAGCTCGAAATCTCCTTCTTCGAGTCACACAGCAGCGGCCGCCTGCTCAGCATCCTCAACGATGACATCAATCAGCTCGAGCGCTTTCTCGATCACGGCGCCAACGAGCTGCTGCAACTCTTCACCACCGTGGTCGCCGTGGGCGGCGCCATGTTCTGGATTTCACCCGGGGTGGCAGGCCTCTCCTTTCTGCCGATTCCCATCATTCTGTGGGGTTCGTTGCGCTTCCAGAGCCGCCTGGCGCCTCGCTATCAGGAGGTGCGCCAGCGGGCAGCGGATTTAGCCGCCCTGCTGGCCAATAATCTCGGCGGCATTCTCACCATCCGCAGCTTCGTCGCCGAGGAGCGCGAAAAACAACGCCTCACCTTACTCAGCCAGGCTTACCGGCTCAGCAATGCCCGCGCCATCCGCCTTTCGGCGGCGTTTGTGCCCTTGATCCGTTTTGCGGTGCTGTTCGCCTTTCTGGCGATCCTGGTGGTGGGAGGACTGCAGGCCTGGCAGGGGCGTATCGCCATCGGCAGCTACAGCTTCCTGGTGTTCATCACCCAGCGCCTGCTCTGGCCGCTCACCGGCCTGGGCCGCACGCTGGATGACTACCAGCGGGCCATGGCCTCCACCCAACGGGTGATCGATCTGTTGGACACGCCGATCAGCCTGCCCAGCGGCAGACGCCACCTGCTTCTTGCCGAGGTTCGTGGCGAAATCCGTTGGCAAGGCGTTTGCTTTCGCTACCCCGGCCGAGATCCTCTCCTGGAGGGATTCGAGCTGCTGGTGCCGGCGGGACACACCCTGGGAATCGTCGGGGCTACCGGATCTGGGAAGAGCACGCTGGTCAAGCTGCTGCTGCGTCTTTACCCCCTCCAGGCGGGCTGTATCCGGCTGGATGGTATCCCGATCGAGGAGCTGCGTCTGGAGGATTTGCGCCAGGCGATCGGTCTGGTGAGCCAGGACGTGTTCTTGTTTCACGGCACCGTGGCCGACAACATTGCCTATGGCAATCCCCAGGCTGGCCCGCAGGCCATCCGCCGCTCCGCACGCCTGGCGGAGGCGGCCGGCTTCATCGAAGCCCTTCCCGATGGCTACGACACCGTGGTGGGAGAGCGGGGGCAGCGCCTCTCGGGGGGACAGCGTCAGCGCATCGCCCTAGCTCGCACCATCCTCAAGGATCCGCCCGTGTTGATCCTCGATGAGGCCACCGCCGCTGTGGACAACGAGACCGAAGCGGCCATCCAGCGCTCCCTGGATCGCCTGATCGCCGGACGCACCACTTTGGTGATCGCCCATCGGCTCAGCACGGTGCGGCATGCCGATCGGATCATCGTCATGGACCAGGGCAGGATCGTTGAATCCGGTCGTCACGAGGACTTACTGGCGCGACCAGGTGGTGCCTATGCCGCGCTCTGGAGGGTCCAGGCGGGATTGCGTCCAGAGGAGGCTCTGAAACTCTGACAGAACGGGCTATATTCCGCGGGTATGAAAAGTTTTACTGCCAACCGGCCCAACCAGCGACGTGGTCTGTTTCAGAGCCAACGTTTGCAGGTCTCTTTAGCCATTGGCCTCGGGCTTGGCTCCGGTTTGGTGCTGGCCATGCCGATGGCCAATCTGCTCAGCAGCCAGGCGCTCAGCCACAGTGCTGGCCTGATCAACCCCTTCGCGGCATGGAGCAACGTTGCCGATAGCGATCTGCTTCTGCTAGGCATGGATGAAGGTGGCTCAAACACTGATGTAATTGCCACGTTGCGGGTTGAAGGGGGCAGCACGAAAATCACCCAGGTGCCACGGGATTCCTACATCGAATCCCCTCAATATGGCCCAACAAAGATCAACGCATTGTATGCCTTGGGAGGGGTTAACACCCTCAAGCAAGAGCTCTCTTCGCGTCTTGGTCGACCCGTCGAGCACCACCTGATTATCAAACTCTCGGCCATTCGCCGGCTCGCCGATCAGGTGGGCGGCATTGAGGTCGACGTGCCCAAGCGCATGATTTACGAAGATCATACACAACATTTGTCTATCGATCTCCAACCTGGCCGTCAAGTGTTGAAGGGTCACGATCTGGAAGGTTTCCTGCGCTTCCGGCACGATGAGATGGGCGACATCGGTCGCCTTGAACGCCAGCAGTTGGCCCTCAAGGCCCTGTTCCGCAAGCTCACCAGCCCGCAAACATTGGTGCGTTTGCCATCGCTTCTGATGGCCAGCCATCCAGATGTAACTTCAGACCTTGGGCCCATGGAGCTTGGCGGTCTGATCACCGCCATGGGCAGCACCCAGCTCTCCACCCATCGGCTTGGGGGCCAGCCCTTTGATCGGAATGGCATTAGTTATTGGGAAACCGAATGGCCCCAGCAGCAGGGCGTAGACCCCTCCTCGGGTAGCGCCTCTGCGCAAGCCCAGACCGATACGCGGCCCTACCGATTTGTATTCTGACTCAAATATTCTGACTCAGAGCTGTGAGGCTGAATTCCACCCAACAAATCCCTCAAGTTTGACCTGAGCCAGCCCAGCCTCAAGGCGAATACCGCCCAGCCTGAGTTCGTGACAGGTGCCCTGCAGTGCAGGCGTCAGCCTAGCGAAAGCCACATTTCGAAAGATTGGGTTTATATACTTGTAGCTCTATGCAGTCCCTGCATAATCACAACTTCGGCAATTCTCCCTTGCAATAGCTGTCTGCACAAGATCTCCCATTCTCTGGGACGGGGCTGACCAGAGGTTCGCTTTATGTTTGCCAAGCCAAGTTAATCCTGATCTGGTTGAGCAGTTGTGACAATGTTCCTCAGATGCTGGCTCAGCGGGATCCAGGACATGGTCATCGAGATAGCTGCTTCAGCGAGATGGCTGCTTCATCCTGATGGCTCCCAGCCGGGACCCCGAGCGAACCACTCCGCCAGATCTCAACCCTCGAAACCGTCCCTGGACCTGAGGTGGCGCTGGTGCCTGCTGAAATGTGCGACAGGCTCCTAGTACGGGTGTTTGCCCTTTTCGCCTCGCTCAGTCTGCTTTTCGCCTCGCTCAGCCTGCTTGCCGCCGTCGCTCTGCGCCTTGTCAACGCCGGGGTTCCGGGATGTGGGCTGCTGGCCTCTGCCGCCGGAGTTCGCCCCCGGGTCCTGGTTCTGCGGGTTGTCTGAACCCAGGATGCGCCGGTCCGACAGGGTGATCAGAGCCAGCAACAACGCCACCATGCCCAGCAGTGGACTGGACGCCGCCACGGTGACCCCGAGCGAGGCGGTAAACCAGATCGAGGCGGCGCTGCTCAGGCCGCGCACCTCCATGGGCACCTGCTTGCTCGTGCGGGTCGGCACCAGGATCTCTCCGGCCCCGAGAAAGCCAACCCCTGCCGCCACCCCTTGGATCGCCCGGCTGCGGGCCTGGTCATCGGTTCCTGCGGCCAGCACCATCAGGCAGGCGCTCAATCCCACCAGCACGTGCACGCGCAACCGATTGGGGTGGGGCGTGGCGCCGTGATGGGCGCGATTCAGGCCCACCGCCAAGCCGCACAGCACCGCCAAACCCATGCGCAACAGCGCCTCCAGGTCGGGGGTGAGGGGATGCATACCGGGGTTCGGTCGTCAACTGCAGCATGGCGGCCCGCAGCTTCGCTGGCTGTCCAGGGGCAGCCCCATCCAGGTGCATCGCCATGGGCCCACCCGCTCAGCCCCCGCCACCCAGCCATCTCCACCAAGCTGGGCAAGCCCTCGAGCTGGGGTGGATACGCTGGAGACCCTTGCCGAATTGGTCAATTCGTGACCGGAATCGCTAGTCCGATCCTGTGCGCCAGCCTGACCCCGAAGGTGTTTGGCAGGGTCCAAAGGCCGGCATCCTTCCCTTGTGAGCATCGGCTCAATCCCGTTCGCCCACGCCTTTCCGGTGCTCCAACCCAAACGGAACCCCGGGCTTTCGACGCGCGTGGACTTCCTGCCAGGCCAACGCCCTGCTACCGACAACCCAGTTATCCCTACCCGGCAACCGCTCTGGCTGCAAGGTCCAGCTGGCGCGACTGAGGCGGGGCCGCGCCAAGGGGCTGCCCCTTCATCCCGACCAAACCGAGAGCCTGATCGCCGCCTAGGAAGGGATCTGACGCGACCTACCCCAGGCCAAGCAGGTGCTTGGTGCCAAGTTGATCGGGGTGTACGACGAGCTGGGCTCGCTGGCTCTGCCGGCACCGCCGGGACTTGGCCGCGGCCATCGAGGCCTTCCGCGATGAGCGGCTGCGCTATCGCAATGGCCTCGAATGAGCTCAACCTCTCCAGCACCCAGGCCCTGTTGATGGAGAGCCTGCTGGCCCGCCTCAACCCCACCGTGGCGGTGAACATCACGACGCGCGGCTGCTGCGGGAACTGCTGCCGGTACCCCGCGATCCGCAACAGCCCTATGCGGCGCCGCTATGGCTAGACGAGATTCCTCCCACTCCCTGAATCGCCGCACCATGGACTCTGCTCCTGCCCAGCTGGTGGTCCTCGATGGCCACACCAGCAATCCCGGCGACCTGTCCTGGGAGCCGTTGGAGCGCCTCGGAGATCTCACAGTGCACCCGCGTACACCGCCGGAGCTGGTGGTGGAGCGCGGACGCACCGCCAAGGTGCTGATCACCAACAAGACGCCGCTGAACGCCGCCGCCTTGGAGGCGCTGCCGCGGCTGAAGGGGATCGCGGTGCTGGCGACCGGTTACGACGTCGTGGACGTGGCCGCCGCCGCCGCCCGCGGGGTGCCGGTGTGCAACGTGCCGGACTACAGCACCAGCGCCGTGGCCCAGGCGGTGTTCGCGCTGCTGTTGGAGCTCAGCAACCACACCGGCGAACTGGCTGCGGCCGTGCGGGCGGGGCGCTGGCAGGCGGGCCCGGATTACAGCTTCTGGGACAAGCCAATCCATGAGCTGGCCGGCCTCACGTTGGGGGTGGTGGGTCTGGGCCGCATCGGTCAGGCGGTGGCCCGTATCGGGGCCGCCTTTGGAATGCGTGTGCTGGGGTGTGGCCTGCGCCCCGGGCCCGACCGCCTGCCGCTGGAGACCCTGCTGGCCCAGAGCGATGTGGTGACCCTGCATTGCCCGCTCACCGCCGCCAGCCGCCAGTTGATCGATGCCAGCCGGCTGGCCTTGATGCGCTCCGAGGCGATCCTGATCAACACCGGCCGCGGCGCCCTGATCGACGAGCACGCCCTGGCGCGGGCCCTGGCCGAGGGGCGGCTCGCGGCGGCGGCACTGGACGTGCTGAGCCTGGAGCCGCCGTCGCCGGACAACCCGCTGCTTTGGGCTCCCAACTGCCTGATCACGCCCCATGTGGCTTGGGCCAGCGTGGAGGCCCGCCGGCGCCTGATCGCCGCAACGGCCGCCAATGTGCACGCGCTGCTGGCGGGGGCGCCGCGCAACCTTGTGCCCGAGCTGGGGGCGGCGGGCAGGCCCTGAACCCGGCGGCGCTGAACGGCAGGTGGGGGTGGAGGTGCGGCCGATCGTGCCGAGCCGCCGGTCAGCCCGCAGCGTCTGGCCGGCGGCTCGGGCGTCCACCAAGCCGGCATTGCCGGAGTAGATCAACACCCCTTGGCCGCTCACCCCGGTGGGGATTGGGCCAAAACAGCCCCCAGCCCAGCAAGCCCACCACGATCGTGACCAGCGCCAGACCCACCTGGCCGTGGTCGCTGAGGGCAATGCCAGCGGGAGCGCAGCCGGGAGCCCAAGGGACATGGCGCCAGCTTGGAGGAAGCCTTCGCGCCTGTCAGCCCGAGGAGCCCAGCAAGGCCTCCGCCAGCGCCTCCGCCTGGCGCGGCAAGCTGCCGAATGGGGCGCTGAAGCCTGTGCAGATCCACAGCCCGGGGGCGTCGTCGACGGGGCCAAGTAGCGGCTGGCCATCGAGGCAGAACGGCACCGGCACCTGCAAATAGCGTCCGCTTAGCGCGGCCAAGCCCGGATCGAGCTGGGCCAGACCGCGCCGCAAGCGCTCCTCCATCCAGGTCGGATCGGGCGGTGGTTGCGGGTCGGACTGGGGCCGCACCAGGGAGATCTGGCCCAGCAAGGCCCCGGCGCCCCAGGGCATCAGGCCCGGGTCGACGATCCACTCCTGGCGCTCCAGGTCGGAGGCGCGGGCTTCCAGGGCCGGGCGCCGCCAGCGGCGCGGCAACACCAGGGCACCGTGGCGCAGCGGCTCCAGCCAGGGGCTACCTCGCTCCGGCAGGGCATCGAGACGCAGCACTCCGGCCCAGCTGCAACGCAGGCGCGGCGCCAACCGGGGCCAGAGGCGGCGACAACCGGCGCCGGCGGCCAGCACCACCTGGTCGGCGGCCCAAGCCGCAGCGGGTTGCTGGCCGGGGAACGGCGCGGCCTCGTTGTTCGGTTCAGCCGCTGGCGCCCTGTCGGCATCGGCTGGGTCCCCTGCTTCGCGCAGCGGCCGCGGGGGGGCGAGGCGCAGCAGCCAGCCCGAATCCACGCCCTCCACCTCCAGCACCGCCGCGTCGGGGCGCCAAGCGATGCCGCTGCGCCGCGCCAGCTCAGGCAGGGCCGCCGCCAGGCTGGGGATCGACAGGCGCGAGCAGGGCACCGCCCAGCTGGCCAGCGCCTGCCAGCCCGGCGGCAACCGATCCAAGGGCGCCGGCCAGCCGTGCAGCACCACCCGGGCGGGGGTCCAGCCCAGGGGGCCATGCCGCCGCTCCAGCTCCCGCCAGCCCTGGGCCGCGGCCCGGCCCAGCAGGCCCCCATAACTGAGGGCCGTGGCCGAAGCCTCGAAGCTGCCAAACAGCGTCACCGCGGCGCCGCGGCGCGCCAGGGCCAGGGCCACCAGCCAGCCCGCTAGCCCGGCGCCGATCACGCTCACCCGCGTCGGCGCAGCGCGCTGGGTGTGGCCAAGGGGAGGCTCCGGGCCGAAGGGCTGGAGATCGGGGGGCGGGGGGGCGGGCAGGGACAACGGGGCCATGGGAGCGGGCGACGGCAGCCCTGGCTCAATCCTGATCCGTCTCCAGCCCACGGTCGGCCCCGGGCCCTGCGCGGCTTAGCCCCAGGGCCGGCGCGGTAGAGGTGGGAGCGGGCCCTCGGCGCGGGTCAAGCCCAAACCCGTTCCTTCGCGAGGCCCCCGAGAGCTCGTGATCACGGCTATCGGCGGGGTAGGGGTAGGCGTGCCCCTTTCTCCCAGCCTCATCAACGGCGAATGCTCGTCGCTCCCCAGCCGAGTTTGAGCCTGGGCTAGTGGACGATCAAGCCGCCGTAGCGGCCTCCAGCCGGGGGCGGTCCTCGCCGATGGCATGCAGCAGCACCCAGCTGCTGACCAGATCGGGGCCCGTCAGGCTGCCCAGCAGGCCGGCCCGCAGGCTCTTCATCAGCACGCCCTTTTTCACCTGGGCGGCGGCCGCGGCAGGCCCCAGCAGCTCCTGGGGCTCCAGGGGTTGGGATGGGGGAGGCAGCAGGTCGAGCACGGCAGCCAAGGCGGCCCGAGCGCCCTCCGCCCCGAGCTGCTGCTGGGCGCCGGCATCCGCCGCGGGGCGCTCGAAGAACGGCCGCGCCTGGGCCACGCCGTCCTGCAAGGTGACCAACGACGGGCCGAGCAGGACAGCCAGTTCGGCCTGCCAAGCGGGGTCGGCGGTGCCGTCGCGGCCCGTTCCAGTGGCACCGTCACTGGCGCTGTGCGCCCAGCCCTGGGCCCGCCAGAACGGCAGCAGCAGGTCGCGCAGGGCCTCAGCGCCAAGGTGGTGCAACACCTGGCTGTTGAGCCAGTTGAGCTTGTCCCAGTCGAAACGGGCGCCGGCGCGGTTGACGCGCTCGAAGCCAAACACCGTGGCGGCCTCGGCCAGCTGGAAGCGCTCGCCCATGCCTTCCGGAGGGGACCATCCCAGCAGGGTCATGTAGTTCGCCAGCGCCGCGGCGGTGTAACCCATGGCGCGGAAATCATTCACCGAGGTGACGCCATCCCGTTTCGAGAGCTTGCGGCCTTCCTGATTGAGAATCAGGGGGGTATGGGCGAAGAGCGGAGCTGGTGCGCCGAGAGCCGCGTAGAGCAGCAGCTGTTTGGCGGTGTTGGCGATGTGGTCTTCGCCGCGAATCACGTGGCTGATGGCCATGGCCGCGTCGTCGACCACCACAACCAAGTTGTAGAGGGGGTCACCGATCTGATCGGCGGGGGCGCGGCGGGCGAGCACCATGTCGCCGCCCAGATCGGCTCCGCTCCAGCGCATCGGACCGCGCACCAGATCGTTCCAGCTGATCTCCGCCGCATCGTCAATGCGGAAGCGGATGGTGGCTTGCCGGCCCGCGGCGATGTAGTCCCGCTGCTGTTGTGGGCTGAGATCGCGGTGGCGGTTGTCGTAGCGGGGGGGGCGGTTCTCGGCCGCCTGCCGCTCGCGCATGGCCGTGAGTTCGTCCTCACTGGCATAGCAGCGGTAGGCATGGCCTGAATCCAGGAGTCGCTGAATGGCGGCGCGGTGTTCAGCGATCCGCTCGCTCTGAATCACCGGAGGCTCGTCCCAATCGAGCCCCAGCCAGCGCAGCCCTTCGAGAATATTTTCTGTGTATTCGGGCTTGCTGCGCTCCTTGTCGGTGTCCTCAATGCGCAGCAAAAACTCACCGCCCTGGCGACGGGCGAAGAGCCAATTGAACACCGCCGTGCGGGCGGTGCCGATGTGCAGCGTGCCTGTGGGGCTGGGCGCTAGACGCACGCGCACAGGTCCCGTGTTGGTCACGCGAGGATCTCCTGGAGTTGAACGGGACTGACGGGGCTCGAACCCGCAACTTCCGCCGTGACAGGGCGGTGCTCTAACCGATTGAACTACAGTCCCAGCCGCGCCGAAGCCCGACTGTGGTGTGTTTCGGAATGAACCGAGAACACCAATCCTGGCCCGCTTGATGCGGGATCAGGAGCCATCAGCCCTCGGGCCGACAAGGCTCAGTATCCACCGTCTGACGACCGGTCGTCAACCAGCGGCATGGCCATGGCCTCTCTCCGGTGCTGGTCCAGTTGCGGCAGAGGGCGAAGGCGGCTCTCGAGCTGGAGTCCTGGTTCGCAACCAAGCCGCGCCGATCGGCACGAGGCCAGGGCGCCCCGGCGTGATCGCCCCCCCTTCCTGGAGCACTGGTCTGGAGCACTGGCCTGGCGTTGAGGAGCGTTGTCGCCAATCCGCTGGGGAGTTGTGGCGGCCAGATCTGGTGTTGCGGCGCGTCGCGAGCCTGTCTTGAGGTTGGTTGGGGCTTGGCGCTTCAGCCCGGCTGGCAGCGGCAAGGGGGAGCCGTCGATCGCCAGGCCGGCTGTAAGGCAATTGTTGTGGGCCCCGATCGCGGCGCCTAAGCCATGCCGCTGGCGGAGGGGCGGGGCCTGGCGTGGCTGTGCTGGCTCCGTAAACTGATCTCATTGGGATGTTTCGTCATGGCAGCACGGCTAACACCCACCGCCCTGACGTGGCATCGCCTCCAGCCGCCACTGACTTCCCTGGGGGCGCTCTTGGCCGCGATTCCCTTTGCGGTTGTGGCCTTGGCCGTCGCCTCCAGCCCGGCCCATGCCGGCGGCGACGGCAACAGCTCCTTCCCTTTCCCGGGCGCCGCGACAACAGCACAACAGCATCCCCAGCCCTCCGCCCAAACCGTGGCTCGGGCCTACCCGGCGCCGGTCCGCCAGGCCTATCCCTATCCCTCGAACCGCGTGCCCCAGCCGCTGCCCCTGGGCCAGCCCGAGGCTTTCCCCATCACCATGGATCCCCTGGCGGTGTGCCCCTCCAACTTGCTGACCTTTTTAACCAGCAGCACCAATCGCGCCGTGCCGCTCTGGGTCGCGGCCCGAAGCTGCGATTGCTACGCGCAGGAGCGGGCCGAGGGGGGGACACAAGACGTGAGCAGACGTCGTTGCTTTCCCTGATCAATCCGTTCAACCCTCTGGCCGCGCCTGACGGCACGCCGACTTGGGCTCGTTAATCTGTCGAGGTGTCTCCCCGTGGTGCGTCCACGGCTTTTGGCTTGATCCGGCAGGTGCTTCGCCGGGCGGTCGCGCCCTGCGCCCTGGCCCTGTTGATCGTTGTCAGACCTACCCCCGCGGCTGCCCTCGCCGCAAGGGCGCGGCCCGATCCCCGCCCCAGTCCACTCGATGTCTGCGTGATTGTGCCGCGGCTGGCGGAGGGCAATGGCCCCACCACCGTGCCGCTGAGTCGCCCCACCCTGTTCACAGCTGGCCCGCTGCTGCAGATCCGCGTCGAACGGGAGGGTCGCCTCGCCTGGCATCTCGATGCCCCCGCCGATGGGCTAATCCAGGGACCGATCGCCTGGCCGCTGGCTCCGATCAAACCGGGCGAGCCGCTGCGCTTGCTGCTGCGGCCTCCCGGGGCGGCCATCGACGCCTTCGCGGTGGTGCCGATCCGTGGGGCGAGCCCCGCCGAGCTGCAACGCAACGAGGCGCTGGTGGCCAGCCTCGGCCAGGACCCAGCCTCATGGCTGCGGGCGGTGCTGCAACAACGCGACCGCGGCGATCTGGCGCTCGCCCTGGCCCTGTTGTTCGCCTTTGAGGGCCCCTCATCCCGTCAGCTCGATGGCTTGCGGTTGGAGGTGTTCCGGCGCGGCTGTGGTGGCGCTGGCGAAGCCTCGGAGCTGCTGCGCCGATTACCGCTCAGCCAGGACACCGCCCACCCCGCCCCGCTCTGAGCCAGGCCCAGGCAGAGCGGAGCTTCGGAGCGCGTTGCCCCTGGTCGAGCACCTGGGGGCCAACTGAGACGCTGGCGGCCCGGCCCCTGGGGCGGACCCAGGGACCTGAGCCCCTCGCCACACTCCAGATGCGGAGACGGCAATCTGGGAAGCACCATCCCTAGTGTGATCGCCCTGGTCAACGGTCATCACTCAGGCGAGGATGCGGAACTGGTCCTCTTGGCCACCCTCCCTGGCCGGCCGCCCCAGGCTCCCGTCCGTCGTTGCCGGTTCTACCGCCATGGTGTCTGTTCCCACCCTCCAACGCCCTGGCGGCGAAGGCACCGATGACGCCACACCTGGCGATCCGAGCCAGGCCGGTCGGGTTGCCAACAGCGGCCGCCCGGCCCGTTCCTCCTCAGCGGCGCACGACTTCGAACCCCTGCCGGACGCGGTGCCACCCCAGAACCTGGAGGCGGAGGAGGCGGTGCTGGGCGGCATCCTGCTCGATCCCGACGCCATCGGTCGCGTCGCCGATGTGCTGCAGCCCGACGCCTTTTACCTCGGCGCCCATCGCGAGATCTTCCACACCGCCCTGATGCTGCACAGCCAGGGCAAACCCACCGATCTCACCGCCATGGCGGCCTGGCTGGCCGACACCGGCAAGCTGGAGAAGGTGGGCGGTAGCGCCAGGCTGGTGGAGCTGGTGGAACGCACCCTCTCCACCGCCTCGATCGACCAGGTGGCTCGCCTGGTGATGGACAAATACCTGCGGCGCCAGCTGATCCGCTCCGGCAACGAGGTAATCCGCCTCGGCTTCGATCGCTCCAAACCGATGGAGCAGGTGCTTGATGAGGCCGAGCAGACGATCTTTGCGATCAGCCAGGCCAGGCCCAGCCAGGGCCTCACCCCTACAGCCGAAATCCTCACCCGCACCTTCGAAGAAATCGAAACCCGCTCCCTCGGCACCGCCGTGGCGGGCATCCCGGTGAACTTCTACGACCTCGACGCCATGACCCAAGGGCTGCAGCGCAGTGACCTGATCGTCGTGGCTGGCCGGCCCGCCATGGGCAAGACCTCGATTGTGCTCAACATCGCCCGCAATGTTGCCCAGCTGCACGACCTGCCGGTTTGCCTGTTCAGCCTGGAAATGAGCAAGGAACAGCTCACCTACCGGCTGTTGTCGATGGAGGTGGGCATCGAGAGCGGCCGGCTGCGCACCGGCCGCCTGCAACAGGAGGAATGGCCGTTGCTGGGCCAGGGGATCAGCAACCTGGGCCGGCTGCCGCTTTACATCGACGACAAGCCGAACAGCGGCGTCTTGGAGATGCGCTCCCTCTGCCGGCGGCTGATGGCGGAACAGGGCAAGCAGCTGGGTCTGGTGGTGATCGATTATCTGCAGCTGATGGAGGGCTCCGGCTCCGATAACCGGGTGCAGGAGCTGTCGCGCATCACCCGCGGCCTCAAGCAGATGGCCCGCGAGCTGAACGTGCCGGTGATGGCCCTATCCCAACTCAGCCGGGGCGTGGAAGCCCGCACCAACAAACGTCCCATGCTGTCGGACCTGCGCGAATCGGGCTCGATCGAACAAGACGCCGACATCGTGATGATGATCTACCGCGACGAGTACTACAACCCCGAGACTCCCGACCGCGGCATCACAGAGATCATCGTCACCAAGCACCGCAACGGCCCCGTCGGCACCTGCAAGCTGTTGTTTGAACCCCAGTTCACCCGCTTTCGCAACTTGGCGGTGTGAACAGACTGGCGGTGTGAACAGACTGGCGGTGTGAGCGATCCCGCCCCAGGTCTGACAGGCTGAGGGCAGCTTCCGCCGGCGGCAGCGCCGTCGCCAACCCCAATGGCCATGGGTGTTTCCATTCCCAGCGATCCCGCCCGTTTTGGGGCTGCGGCTGGCCTGCGCCTGCGACCGGCGGCGGAGCGCTTCCACAGTCGCCTCGACTGGCTGGACAGCTGGCACAGTTTCAGCTTCGCCGGCCACGACGATCCCGCCTGGCGGGGGTTCGGCTCGCTGCGGGTGATCAACGAAGACCGCATCAGTGCGGGCCGCGGCTTCGGGCTCCATCCCCACGCCGAGATGGAGATCATCACCGTGATGCTGGCCGGCGTGTTGGTGCATCAGGATTCCCTCGGCCATCGCCAGCCCCTCGCGGCCGGCGAGGTGCAATGCATGAGCGCCGGCCGGGGCATCGTGCATAGCGAAATGAACGGCGGCGAGGAGACGGCCCGCTTGCTGCAGATCTGGATCGAACCCGAGCGGCGGGGCCGCGACCCTGGCTATGCGCAGAAGCCGTTTCCGATCCAACCCGGCTGGACCCTGCTGATTGATCCGGATCGCCGCGATGGCGCCTTGCCGATCGGCCGTGCGGTGCGGCTCTGGCGCGGGCGGGCCGACGCCGGCGAGCGACTCAGCCTGCCAGGTCCCATGGCCCCCCAGACTTGGCTACAGCAGATCGATGGCGCCATCAGCCTGGAGCTGCGCCAGGGTGACGCCGAGCCCGTGGCGCTGCGGCTGGAGAGCGGCGATGGGCTGGGCATCCCGTCGCTGGCGTCCGCAACGCTTCAGGCGGGCGCCTCGGGGGCCGACCTGCTGCTGTTCAGCCTGGATCCTGGACGGCCTTGACCGGCATGGCTCATGTGTGGCTGATCAGCACATCACGAAAGTTGATTCATGCCTGGGGGCTAGTCGTCGTTGCAGACTCTGCAACGCCAGCCGAGGATGCTGCGCCCCTATCGCTGCCTCGCTTCGTTGCCGAGTCCGTTTGATGGATCACGTAGTAGCGGAACTCGGATGAGGAGGCCCGGAAGCTGGGCGGCATAGGATCCTCCAAAACCAGTTGACCGCCACTGCTGAACACCTGCACACGTGTGCGTGGCTCATCTGTTGACTGCTGACCGCTGCCAGCTGCGAAGCGATGGGTTGGGGTCGATGGAGTTTCCCCATCGAGATCAGCCGCGAGCAAGCGTGAGAGGTTGTCGATCCAGGATGGCTTGACGCTGCTCGGGGCGGCGTTGCTGTGCTGCTTCGACGAAGCCAAATCGATTCGAAAATAACCTGTTGCATCGCTGGAGGCTTCACCCCCTGGCAACATCTCGCCATTGGGACCGGCAACCGCCAACGTTACCTTGAAATCAACTGCGGCTGGACCATTGCCAAAATGGATATAGCCATGAAAGAGGTTGTCATCTTGAACGGTCTCGATCATCCTGGTTAGCACGATCCCCTGCCGCCGTGCCTCCTCGTGTAACGCCTTGACCTGCTCGGCACGCGCTTGGGCTTGCAGAATGCGGGGATCATCCTGGGCATGGCGCTCGGCAAGACGCTTGGCCTCACGGAGCTGGGAGCGGGCGATGCCGGCAAGCAGCGCCTGCTGGATGGCCAGCACTTGGGGGCCAAGATCGGCGAGCTGAGCAGCGGCATCAGCGATGCCCGCCCGTTGTCTGGCGTCATCCACATGCTGCTGGTCTGTTGAGAAGCTGTTGCTGAAGTTGGCTTGGGAGTTTTCCATGGGGGCGAGTTAAGATTGAGCGAAACCAGCTTTGGCGCCTACCCTCAGGTTGGTGAACAGTCGTCGCGGGTCGCGACATGCATCGGCGCAAAAAGCCTGGGCCAAGGCAAGGTTGTGATGCACGGCGCAGTTCAGGCCTAAAGCCGTGATGCAATGGGTGGTCTGGTTGTTGGCCGCTGTGTTCATCAGCGCCAAGCTGAACACAGAGCGGAAGCTGCGCCCCCAGGTCTCGGCCAGGCGGTTATCGTTGCTGCGTACGCTGACGCCAAGGGCCAACAGGTTGGCCAAGAGCAATCGCTGCTGTGTATGCCATTCCAACTGATTGTCGTTGGCGGCGATATCGTCCAGCGACATCAATAAAACGGAGGACACATCAAAGCCGATGCTTGCATCCGGCATCAAGAAGCTCGCCTGGTTGTTGGAAAACAGCAGTTTGCCTGTGGGCAATCGCGGCCAAATGCCCGGCATGAATACCGAGAGTTGTGACAGGGCGCAAATCTTCTCGAGTAATTGATTGGCACTGTCGTTATTCTTTGCAGAATTGGCATAGAGAAGGTAGGGCAACAGCATCAACAGGCCCAACGTCCATTCCTTGCTGAAGCCCAGGTTGCCCACCAAGACGGTGCTGGCGATGCTGTCCATGGCCGGAGCACCGCAACCTTCGCTCAGGAAGCGGTTCTCCGTGACCTGCATCGGTCCTGCTCCGAGCATGAACAGAGCGCGGCCCAGCGGTTGCTCCACCTGATTGGCATGCACCCTGAGTTGCTCCACGCCGGTCCGCGGACCTCCATCCAGGCGGGCGGAGGCTTTGAAGCCTGTGTTGCTCGGGGGCTTGCCAGACGATCCGCTCTGCAAACTCAGGGCCATCCAGACGTGGATGCCGGCGCGGATGCCCGGCTGGGCGCCCGTGACCGGCTCTGCGTTTCGCTCACCGTTGCAGCGGATCCAGTTGTGCTCAATCCGCAGACCGTCGCTGGCGAGCAGAAAGATGCCACAGACTGGACTCAGCCAATTCCTGCCATTGCCGGCAATGACATTGCTGGCGATCTGCAAGCCTGTGACAAAGGCCAGTGAGATCCCGCCATAGCCGAGCAAGAGCAGGAACTTGGAGGCAGGCGGGGCGACCGGGCGCTGCAGGCAAGCCACGATCGAATTTTGAATGATGTGCAGACCGTGAATGGTGACCAGAACCAGGCCGCCGGCTGCCAACACATCGCCGCTCGGGGCAAAGAAGCGCACCACGGCAATTCCATTGCCACCCTGCCGACTGATGAGATTGTCATGGATGGTGATCGCGTACAAATCGCCAGCGGATTCATAACGCACTCCCGTCTCCCCATCATCGCTGTTGGGAGGCCCGTGATTGAGCGGTGCGCAGGGCGCGCATGGATCTTCGAGATCGGTATCGATATCGGGGAGAGGCCTGCCATCGGGGTTGTTCGGATCCACGCGCAGGATGCTGCCCAGCGTGATGCCGTTGCCGGCACCAGCCACGATCACATTGCCGCTGATGCCCACGTGCTGGCAGCCTCCGGCTAACTGAATACCCCCCCGCGCTGCTGTGGCCGGCTCAGCCGCCAGCGAGCTGGCGAGTTTGTGGAAGACGCGGGACAACTCTTTGGGCAGGGGCTCGATGATATTGCCAGCGATCTCAATCTCGTCGCCATCGATCCACAGGGCCGGCCAGGGCGAGGCCGTTTTCGCTGAATCTCGGAACTGAATCAGGTTGCCTGCAAGCCGAATCGCTGCACTACGAATCGTTGCACTACTTGCCACCTCGATCACAGCTCGCTCACCCCCTTCGATCGCCAGCGACTCGACCAGCAGGTTGTGGCTGTCGCGAATCAGAAGAGCTGTGGATTTTTCATCCTTGAGCTCGGGGGCGATGAGGCGTGAGCTGGGGCCGCAGCCATGCAGTGTGACATTTTTGCGTGCTTCGATCCTGACCGCTTCCTGATAGCGACCTGGCAGGATGCACACCGTGCCACCAGATGGCGGCAGCGCATCGATCGCGGCCTGGATTGAGGTGTACATCCCGAAGCTGTTCGTTCCATCCCCAACCGTGAGGTTGCAGCAGCCGCGCTGGTGGGTGAGCGGTAGAAATCCAGGCCGGCAGTCATGGAGGAGCTTGCCGCTGGTCACACCGCCACTGGTGGTCCATTGAATCAGCGCCAGTGGAGCGCGGTAGCGCTGGATGCCGTTGAAGGCGGCGCCGGCAGCCGAACTGAGAATCCAGGGCACGACCACGTCAGGGGCGGCGGGCCGCGCGGCGATCACCCAATAATCCGCTGGTCGCAGGGGGCCGCCCTGGAAGCTCACCTGCAGACCCGTGTGCCCCAGCGTTCCATTGGCGATCGGAATCGCGGCTGGTGAGCTGAGGTCGTCGCCTCGATTCCAAACCCTGAGAAAGAAGAAGTCTTGATCAGGCTTGCCGTTATAGAACTCGCCGACATCTTTGCGTGATGTCCACTGCCGCCCAAAGGATGGGTCGATAGGCGTGTCAATCTCAAGGGTTTGACTGTCGGGGTCATAGCTCACGCTAACCTTGCCCAAATGGCCGCTCAGCTCTGCCACGCGCTCGCCATTGGGGAGTGCCGCCGACCATGGCAAGATCTCTACCACTTGGCCCTTGAGAGGCCAGTGCACGGCGTCTTTGGGCTGATTCAAGAAGGTCAACTGAACCAAACTGCCGCTTGGATTGACGGAGAGCTTGACGCGGTAAAGCGGTGCGGCATTATCGAAACCCCAGGTGTAGTGGCTGGCATCCACCAGCTGCACGCGGATCGCTTGATTCTCCGCCCCGAGGTAGCCCCCAGCCATTGCCGGCGAACAGAGATCACCGCTCACGGCTGGCGCTGTGTAGCTCACCTTCAGGCTGGCGCTGCTCGCCAGCTCCATCGCCGGATTGATGCTGCCCAGGGCTGCAAATCCCGCGGCAACGCTGCTCCAGGCAGCGGCGCACTCGCTGGCGGCAACATTGGCTTCAAGCTGCACACGACGCATGGTGCGCCAGCGCGTGCTGGTGTCCGCGCCCGCCAGTGCCACCTCAAACAGCTCGCTGTCCTCGATCGCCGTCACCGGTTGCTGCCAGCACTCAATCCAAACCAGATCGGTGCGGCTGTTGCCGTCAGTTGGCGGCAATAGTTCCGGGACAGAAGGATCGAAGTTGAGCCAGTCTTTCTGATACAGGAGATGATCCTCTGAGTTCATCTCCAGCCTCATGCCGCCAAGATACAGGTGGCCATTGGACAGCTTGAAGTCGAGCATGCCATCGACAACCGCAAAGTCCTTGGGCAAAAAGCCGGCATCGGGGGTGCCGTAGGCGCCGATGGCATGCAAACGGGTGCGGCGCAGTTCTTCGGCGTCGAGACTGGTGGCGGCGTTGAAGTCGTCATCGGTGAGAACCCGCCCTTGCTGCATGCGCACGCCGGCATAGTGCTTCAGGGATTCGTCAACTTGGCGTGAGAGATCGATGCTGGACATGGGTTAGTTCTCCATGATGTAAGCGGGAAGGCGACCAAATGGCATATATTCTTCTACCTTCGCTTCAAGACTCAGGAGCTTGATCGGGCTGATCTCGCTGCAATACGCGCCGATCTCACTGCCTGCTTCTGAGCCTGTTCTGAGCTTCTCTGGGGCACGCTGCGAAAGGGTAGCGAAGCTAGGGTCACCATAGCGACGCGAGGCGAAGAGGCGTTCGAGATCATCGAGAAGTAGTGATTCGTAGGGATGCGGTACCCGCGAATCTGGTCCCCGTGCGCTGAAGCGAAAGCAGCCGCTTTGCAGGTCTGTGACATCGGCGCGACCGGCGATCAGCGTGTCGGAAGCAGCAAGCTGCTCGACGCGCACGCAGAGGCCATCGATGGCGGCGGCGAGAACGGTGCAGCGCTCGGCGCTCAGCCGGCTGCGCGGCGCGATCAGCCCCACGCTGCCGCTGTGCTGGCAGGCCACGATGGAGTCCCTGATGGTGATCTTGTCGATGCCTGCCTGGCTCCCCTCCAGACGGAGGCTCGGCAGGATGCAGCGGTCGATCAGCAACTCGTCGATGCTGCCGCTGATCAGCAATGCACAGGGCGGCAGGTTGGCACCCGTGGCATCGCGACCGCCAGGATCCAGCGTGCAATAGCGCAGGCTGACACGGCGGTAGTCGCCTTCGATGCGCAGGTTGCCGCCGGGTCGCCCGCCAATCCAGAGCCCATCGATGTGAAGCTCACGGTTGTCTCCCACCGCAGCCAGGCGCCAGTCGCCGTTCAGCAACACGTAAGGGCGTTGCCCTTCCGCCGCGCGGAGCGTGGTGTTGATCAGGGCCAGCTGGTTCGGCGGCTTGGCAAAGGTGCTGCTGTCCCTGATCTCGACGATGCCGTTGCTGGGAATGCCCGCCGCTGAGGAGCGCTGCGACCAAGCCAGGCTGGCGGGGGTAGGGTCGATCTGGCGCGCCAAGGCCCCGGCGCCGATCGGTCCAGCCATGCCCGCGTGATAGCGAACGCGCAGGTTGTGGGGTTGTTGCCCGCCCGGGTTGAAGAGGAAGCGTCCGCGGGCTGGATCGACCAGCAGATCCGTCCCCGCGATCAGCGGCAGCGACCACGAACTCAGATCCGCGGCCTGGGTCCTGTCCCGGGGCGTGGGTGGCGCCGCCAGGACACCCACCTGCAGGGCGGGGGGACTACCGTCACTGGCCTGGCCGCGGGCATCGGGGAGGAGGGCGGCGCTGGCGCAGTCAGGGATGAGGGCGCGATCGAGCAGACCAGCCAGCACGCCTGGTGCGGTGAGCACGGCGGCGTGCGGCAAGCCAGAGAGCACCCGGAGCAGAGCGGCGCGATTGCGAAAACGCTGGCCGAGGAGTTTGCGCAAATCCGCGGCGGCTTGCAGCCGATTGGTGAGCGAGCTGATCGGAGCACCATTGAGAATCCAGCTGATCTCCTCATCACCGATCACAAACACGGCTTCATTGAGCAGGCGGCAGTCGATGGCGCGAGGCAACTGCCATTCCGCCGCCGTTTGCCATGCTGACCAATCCCGTGAGCTGGCGGTGCTGGCAAACAGGGGGATGTCGCGGCCGCTCGGGTCAAAGGTGAAGCCATCGCGCCTGCCCGCCAGATTCTTCACCCGCCGGGGCACCACGCCATCGAAGGGTACGGCCTGAAGGGAGTAGAGATGGAAGGCCAAGGTTTGCAGGCCACGCAGGCCAAGCCGACCGCTGGGGCGGCGCACCTCTGGCGTGTAGTGGAACTCGTCAAACGGGTCGCCAGCGAGACGAGCACCTCGCAGTGCGCGCACATCGGCCAAGCCCCCTGCCGGTGTGGCGCTGACCCTTCCCGGCAGGGCAGGCCCATCAAGCCCGTGGCGGAAGCGGGCCAGGCGCCGGAATTCCTCTACCACCTTGCCGTTCCAACCGCTGATGTCAGCCACCAGCTGTTCGAGCACGGTGAGGGTGCCCTTGCGGCGGCGGTAGTAGATGGTTTTGGCCACATCGGCACGACGGGCCCGTGGGTTCAAGGCGGAAACCAGCCGCGTGGCGACCAGTTCGGCGATGTAGGGAATGGCCCAGTCGTCGGCCAACTCCACGTACATGTCATCCCAGAGGCGGTCTTGGCTGCGCCGGGCCACGGCCGCCTGGGAGGCGACCGCGCTCAGCAGCGCCCGCAGGCTGTCACCAGCTTCGAGGGCATCGAGCTCGCGATGGATGGCCGGCACCCAATCCCACAGGCGTTCGGTGTAGTACTCGCGGTAGCGGTCTCGGGCGATGGCCATGGCTAAGGGCTGCGGGTGGGGAGAAGAAAGGGGCTGGCAGGGTGCTGGGTCAGGCGCGTTCACCGTTGATCCACACGCCGCCTGCCGCGAAGTCGAAGTAGGCGCCGGCCGTTGGTTTTCGGCCGATCTCAACGAACGGGGTGCCGTCGACGTCGAGGCTGCTCAGCGAAGCCACCCCGGGCACCTCCATCACAGCCCGCACCACCGCGCTCTGAATCACCACGCCATCGGGCCCCAGGCGCTCCGGTCGCAGCAAACCGCCTGTGCCCGGCAGGGTGGCGGGGGAGAACAGCGCTGTGCCGACGGCGGCGATCACCTGCTGCGGCACCTGGCGCGGATCGATGTTGATGGCGAGATCAAGGCGCGCCGGTTGTGCCGGGGCACTCAGGACGGCGATCGGGGCGTCCTCCTCCGCCAAGGCCCGCAGGACGGCACGGATGACGGGGGCCAGCTGATCGTCACCGATGTATCGCACGCTCACGGCAGGCCGTAGTCCGCCTGGATCCCAACGCCAGGAGGCCTTGGCGGCGCGGACACCGGGCTGGAGGGATGCGGCGGTTTCGAAGTCCAGCAAGGAGATCGCCCGGCCCAGCAGCAGCGCCGAGCGCGGGCCGCGCAGCGCCAGCTCCGCCGCGCTTTCGGCATCGGCGCCGCCATAGGCGGGGAGCACGTTGTGAACCCTGCGCAGGCCTGCCACCGGCCGGACGAGCTGCTTGACCGAATCCGCGGGGGGCAGCTGGGCGCCAGCCCCGAAGCGGTAGTCGGCCAGCACCTGGGCGCCGCTGGGTAAACGAGCGCCGCCCCCGAACTGCACGTCGGTGTTGCCTTCCTCGTCGTGACGGACGATATACACGGTTTCCTGTTCATCGACGCCATAAAAGTTCTCCACCTCCCGCCAACGGCTACCCGCCACATGAATGACCAGGGTGCTGCGGCGGCCGCTTGCATTCGCGGCGGGCAAATAGGTGAGCGGCTTTTTCTTGAGGCGGAAGCTCTGGTGTGCTTGCGAGCCGTCGCCCACGCCCAACAGCTCGCCCTTCACCGATTCGCCGCGGCTGGCCGGGATGACATTGGCGAAGAGCTGCACCGGCGCCCAGAGCTCAAGGCCCCAGGCCGGAGCCGTGGCTGGGGTGGCGCATTGGGCGGAGGCATCGAGCGTGCCGGTGGTGGCGACGCCGTCGCCATGCCCATCCTCGAGCAGCAGTTGGGAGGCCGCCAGCCGCGGCGCGTCCTGGAAACCAAGCAGGAACAGGGGGTCCCCCTGGGCCAGGGTGTCCTTGAGCGGTGCGAGCAGGTCGGCGGCCGGCACCATGGCGTAGTGCACCACCAGGCTTGCGGACGACGTGAAGGGGAGGGTCGCGTCGAACCGCAGCCGCGTCACCGCGACCTTGATCGGGGGGCTCAAGAGGGTGCTGACCTTCTTGTCGGCAGCGGTGATCGTGCTGGTCAGCGCCTCGATCACGGTGTAAAGCACCTCGCTCACCGCCGACAGGCGCCGCGCCACCGTGGTGTTGCCGTCGCTCACGGCAACGATGTCGCCCGCTTGCAGGGCAATCCTGGCGTCGAGCGAGAGCTCCGACGAGGCCAACACAGGCGGTTCAGCGCCGACCGGCGCACGCTTCCAGGCACCACAACTGGCCCCGGGCGTGAGCAGTTGGCTGTTGCGATAGGTGGCGCTTGCCGGGGGTGACAGGGGGCTGCTGAAGCTGATCAGCGTGCCGGGTTGGCGGCTGCGCTGGGCCTTCGCCTCAGTGGAAGCGACCTTGGTGGTGAGGAGGGTGCCGTTGGCGTTGAGCAGGAGGAGTTTGCCTCCGCTCACCCGGCAGCTAGACGGCTTAACCAGCACCCCAGGGAGCGATGGGGGAAGGCTGGTGGCCGCCACCCGCTCCACCTCGTAGCGGTTGAGGCGTGGCTCCAGCGTGGCCTCCTGCTCCAGTTCGAACACCTGGGGCGGCTGGCCCTGGAAGGCGCCGCTGCGAAAGGCGGTGCCGGCCGGCACCTGGATCAAGCGGGGACCATCCACCTCCGCCGCCAGCCAGACGCTGCTGCCGATGGCCGGGCGCGGCAGGTAGCCGAGCAGGGACACCAGGCGCCGCTGGGTGCCGCTGAGCGAGGCGGTGGCGAGATAGCTCTCGTTGGCCACGAGCTGGTCGTAGAAGCTGGCGACATCCAGCACATAGGCCGCCATCTCCAGCAGCATCAAGCCGAGATCTCCGCTCTCCCGGGCGCGCCAGTCCGCGAGCGCGGTCTCCCGGCCCACCGCCGCCAGGATCTCGCTGCGCCAGGCGGGAAAACTGGCGAGGGCCCGCGGCAAGTGGTTCAGGCCGGCTGCAATCGCCAGCGGACCGCGGCAGGTGTGGGGATCGCAGGGACAGCTCATCTCAAGCACCTCCATCCATCAACAGCCGCACCGCGCCGCGCTCTGGCAGGGCGGGGTTGTTGGCCACCCGCACCAGCTCGTTGACACCGACCGGCAGGGCAAAGGCATCGAAGGTCCGCCAATCGAACCAACCGCGGCGACGCACCCGCATGGCTTCCACCGCCTTGACGCCGGGCACCGCCTGGAGGGCGGCGATCAGGGCGGCCCGGGAGAGCGGCGTGCCGAAGCTGAAGTTGTCGGGGTTGAAGAAGCCTCCGCGGCCGCCAACGCCGAACAGCGCCCGCAGCGCCGCCTCCTTGACCTCGCCGCGATAGGCGTTGCTGGCGGCGCACAGGCGGATCTCCAGGTCGATGTCGGCGTAGCGGGGATCCAGCACCTGAACGTCCCGGCCGGCCTGGCGCACCCGATCCAGCAGCCCTTCCAGCTCGCGCCGCGGGGCGGCCGCCAGCCCCACGGCCGCCCGGGGATCGGGGGTCACGAAGACCGTGGGCCAGCTGCCGGTCCAGCGGCTGGTGGCCCCCGCAGCCTGCACCCAGGGCAGCCGCTCAGCGATCGCGGCGTAGTCCGCCGTTTGCACCGCCCGCTGGCTGAGGCCGCGGAAGGCATGGGGGGCGTTCACCCGGATCTGCTCGGCGGTTTCCGGATCCCGCCCACCGCTGGCCGGCAGCGGGTTGGTGACCGCCCCCACCCCGGCGGGGACGCTGGACCAGCGCACCAGCGTGTCGGCGGCAACATTCATGCGGCTGCCGTTGCCGAGCCGCCAACGCACGGTGAACTTGGCATGTTCAGGTGGTTGGAGGCCGAAGACGCCGTCGCCAAAGCGGATGGTGCTGCCGTCGCCGCTGGCGTAATCCACATGCTCCGTCAACCGTCCGGCTTGCTCAAAAGCCACCACGCGGCGGAAGACGCCGTCCTCCAAGGTGAAGGCCGGCTCCGCAGGCCCGGCCGTTGTCTCCCCCACCAACGCCTCCAGCCAATGCCAGGCGCCAAGACCGTCCTGGATCAGCTGCACTTCGGGTCGCCAGCGGGTTCCATCGGCGCTGGGGTGGGCAAGCCAGACCAGCGGCGTGGCGTCCGAATCGGGCAAGCTGAACAGCAGCTTCACCCGGGCGGGCTCCACGGCGCCACCGGGGGCGTCGTCACACAGGGGGCTACCGATGCCCAGCCGCTCCACGGCCCTGGGCAGATTGGGCTCTGGGTCGCTCGGCCCATCCGGTTCACCGATGCGAAAGCGCTGCTCGCGGGTGCGACCCGAGGTCGCCGGCAGAAGGTTGCCGCGCAGGCTGAGGGTCTGCAGGTCGAGTTCCCACGGGGTGGGCTCCTGCCAGCGGATCCGGGTGATCGCTTGGCTCGTGAGCGGGTCGGCATCCGGCAGGGCTTCCAGGATGTGCACCACGAGCCGGCGGGCGGGCAGGTCGGGAGTGAGGGGATCGGTGCGCAGCAACACCGGCCGGCCCAGCGGGTCCAGCAGGGTGTCGGGCTGCAGCAGGAGGGCGTGGTCACCGTTGAGGCAGAGGCTGGTGCTGCCCGCCGGCAGGCAGGTGTCGTTCTCATCCCAGATGTAGGGGGAAAGCTGATTGCGGGCGGGGCTGATCGGGAAGCTGATCGGGGCCCCTAGGGGCGGCATCTGTTCCAGGCCCCTGCCGATCTCGAACCACACCTGCTGGTTGAGGTCACAGGCGGCGGTCCCGGCCGCGACCGAGACGGAGGCCAGCGCCTCCACATCGAGCCAGGCGAAGGCGCCGGCTCCGTTGCCCACGCGGTAATCCACCAGGCGCGCCAGGTGGCGCAGGGAGCGGCGCTGGCTGGCCGTTTCGAGGCTGGCTTCACGGGCCAGGCGATCCTGGGCATAGGCGAACTCATCCCCCAGGCCCGCTAGCAGCTCCAGCACCATCATCCCCACATCAGCTTCGAGACGGTCCTGCCAGTCGGGGTAGCGCTGGGCGGCGAAATCGAGCAACACCTGGCGGAAGCTCCAGAAGTCGCGGGCGCGGTAGTCAACGCCAAAGTCGACCGTCTCGTCGGCTGGACAGGCGTGGGCGGGTTCGCGGCAATCGAGCTCGCTGTCGCAGGCGGCCTTGAAGGAGAAGCGGACGTTGTTGAAGTAGGGATCGATGGCGGCCGCGTTGATCCGCAGCCGGTAGAAGCCGAAGCCACCAGCTCGCTCCAACTGCAACCGCAGCACAGCGCGGCCGTTCACCGGCGCGGGCAGGGGCTTGACGTTGCGGCGAACCCGGATCCGCGGCGGATCGACCTGGCCTTCAGCGCTGATCGTGATTTGGTCCGGGGAGATGGCCGCCAGCGCGGTGGCCAGGGCGGCCGGCAGGCTGTCGTGCTGGAGAAACACGAGCAGCTCCCGCTGCGAGGGGGAGACCTGAATGAAGTCGATGCCCGTGAGGCTGGTGGAGGCCCGCAGCAGGTTGAGGCGATCGATCATGGCGCCACCTGCAGGTTGAGGAAGCGCCGCTCGCCGCGGGCCTTGATCACATAGCCAACCCGAATTTGGAGCACCGCCTGGTCAGCCCGCACCGTCACCTCGCTGACGCTGATCGCCTCCGGCAACCAGCGGCTGAGGGCTTGGTAGACGGTGGTCTGGGCCAGGGTGGCGGTGACTTCACTGGCGGGAGCGAACAGCAAGCGCCGAACGCCACAGCCGAAGTCCGGCCGATTGAGCCGTTCACCGGGGGCCGTGAGCAGCACCTGCTTGACGAGCTGTTCGATGTGGGCGCTGAAGTCCTGCTCCTGGGCCAGGCGGCCGAGGGCGGGATCCACCGCGATGGGATGGCGCAGGCTGGTGAAGGGACGGTCGGGCATGGGCAGGGGCCTCCGGGGGATTCAGGTGCCGCTGACAAGCGGTTGCGTTTGGCTGACCGACACGGGCCCCTGGGGAACCTGATCGGCGGCCAGGCAGAGGCCGACGCTGTCCTGGCTGAGGGTGGGGGCTCCGTTGACCGTGGTGCGCAGGTTTGGCTTGAGCCAGTGCACCGTCACGCAGGGGTGGGGCACGCTGCCCGTTCCGATCGGGATTTGAAACGGACAGCCGGAGATGGTGAAGGTGTCGGTGGCGAGGGCGAGGGGAGCGCCGGCCAGCACCTTGGTGTTGGCCGACACGATCGACACGCTCCCGCCATGGGGGCAGCTGAGGCTGGCGGCGGTGGTGAGCAGGGCAGCCATGTCAGCTCACCTTGAAGGCGCCGTTGTTGATGGTCACACCGGCGGCCCCCACCTCCACCTTCCCCGGCGCCGCTTCCGAAACGACACCTGAGGCGCCCACCGTGTGGGTGGCGGGGCCGGCCTCGCTGCGGATGTCGGCGCTCCAGGTGGTGCTGACCTCGCTGGCATTGCGGACCTCCACCTCGCCGGCGCTGTCGTCGATCCGCAGGGAGGCCTTTTCGGTGGCGAGCAGTTTGATGTCGGCGGAGCTGGCCTCAGCGGGCAACTCGCCTTGGGCCCAAAAGCAGCCGGTCCAGATCGGATGGCAGGGATCGCCGGCCGCGAACTCCACCCACACCCCCGCTCCGGCTGGGGGCATGAAATAAAAGCCCACACCGGGGCCGGCATAGGGCACACAGGGCAGGGCCCAGACCGGCTCGCTGCCCAACACCGCCGGGCACCGCACTTTGAGCCGGCCCATGCGTTGCGGGTCGGCGTTGTCGACCACCTCGCCGGCGTACTTGCCCCATAGCTTGGCGAGCTGGGCGGCTTGGAAATCGAGCAAGGAATCGTTGAGCATGGTGAGGGGAGAGGGTTCAGTTCCAGCCGTTGCGCACAAGCGTCACCTGCATCTTGTGGTCGTCGTCGTCGATCTGATGGGCCACCCGCGAAACCAGGTAGCGGCCGGAGTGGCGTGATCCGGCGCCGTGAAGCTCCACCACGCTGGGGACGCGCACGATGGTGTTGAGCATCCGGGCGCTGAGCTGAACGGTGGCGCGCACGAACCAGCCGTCCTCAATCAGGGCCGCCTCGCTGCGCACCAGCAGATCCCCGGCATCCACCACCTGAACCGCCAAGCGCGCCCTGTGGGGCTGGCTGACGATGTCGGCGAGGGCCTGCTTGGCCAGGCCCTGGAGCGGAGAGCGCTCCAGGGAACCGTCAAGGGGGGTGGCGGTAAAGACGCTGCGATCTTCCGCCGCGGTGGCCACCACC